>JACCDZ010856211.1_pt1 | contig 246138 bp, 211 predicted proteins | sample 7449551 | NCBI WGS metagenome assembly JACCDZ01 (sample SAMN15323452, study PRJNA562643) | freshwater metagenome | isolation source: river surface water | place: USA:Blue River Watershed | collected 2017-08-18
AGCGTCACCATTTCGAGTTGATGTTGTTGTGGAGATACATCTTTGAGCATGAGGGCGCTCCTGTTTGGACTCCCTCTATTAGATCAAAGGCCTGGATCTACGTCCAGACCTTTGTCAGCAGTCTGAAGCGGCTTAAGCCGCTTTCTTTTTGCCCAATGAACTGTTGTTCAACACCCAAGTCGAGCAGTCATCACTAAGTTTGAAGGTTATTCCAGTTCAGCGTCAGCATCACGTTTTGCTTGTGGACGCCCACCAGTGACTTTATCAGCACGGCCTTCTTCTTTGGCTTTTTCAGCACGCCGTTTACGCATATCTTTGGGATCAGCAATTAATCCCCGATAAATTTCAATACGGTCGCCTTGTTTCACCACATCCTCTAACTTCACGGTGCGGCTCCAAATCCCTACCTTGTTCTCGTTTAAATCTATTTCTGAGAAACTGCGTAAAATACCCGACAGATCAATGGCCTGTTGCACTGTGCTGCCCACAGGTACATTCACCGTAAGCAACGCTTGACGTTGCGGTAGAGCAAAAACAACTTCCACTTGAATCGTTTCAGCCATGCTGGACTCCATAAACTTTTTTCGCTCGCTCAGTAAACGCCTGCACCATGCTTGCAGTTAACTCATTAAAAATCTTACCAAAAGCAAACTCTATTAACTTATTGGAAAATTCAAAGTGCAACTCAAGCACCACTTTACAAGCGTTCTCATCGAGCGGCACAAACCGCCAACCACCGCGCAAGAATTTAAAAGGGCCATCCACCAATTCCATTGAAATATAGCGATACGGAGTTAGCGTGTTACGGGTGGTAAAACTTTGGCTGATACCCGCCTTGCTAATATCCAAGCGAGCAGTGATCACATCAACTTGCTGTGATAAAACCGTGGCTTTACTACAGCCTGGCAAAAATTGTGGGTATGACGGGACATCATTGACCAGCTCATACATCTGCTGGCAACTATAAAAAACCAGCGCGCTGCGTTCGATTTGTGGCATACTCACTCCCCTGAATCAGACGCGGGATTGTAGCAAATCCCCGCCACGGCACAAAGTTTTCACCGAACATGACGCAAGCCGTTTGCGCTGTATCAATTCGCCTGAGAGTCCATGAGTAAAAAATCAAACAATAAATCAAGCGGCGGCACCATTGCCCAAAACCGCAAAGCCCGGCACGACTACCATCTCGAAGACCGCTACGAAGCGGGGATCGAGCTGCAAGGTTGGGAAATTAAAAGCATTCGTTTAGGCAAAGCGAACATCTCTGACGCCTACGTCATTATCAAAAATGGCGAAGCCTATTTGTTTGGTGCGCAAATTCAGCCGCTAAACAGTGCATCGAGCCACGTCGTTTGCGACCCGGAACGTTCGCGCAAGCTGCTGCTGCATCGCCGCGAGCTCAATAAGCTAGTGGGCCACAAAGAACGGGATGGTTACACCCTCATCGCCACGTCGCTGTATTGGAAAGCGTGTTGGGTGAAACTTGAGTTCTATCTCGCCAAAGGTAAAAAAGCCTTTGATAAACGTGACGATATTAAAGAGCGCGATTGGTCACGCGAAAAAGAACGGATGATGAAACACAAGGCCTAGCCTTGAAACTGGCGAAATCATCGCCACATAGAGTACTAAGGCGTGTTGGCCGCCGAACTTTGCTTGCACCTTTGAAGGTCAGCAACGTACAATGCCAATAAGACTTTGGGGTTTTGGTCTTTAAAGAATTCGGGGCTGATTCTGGATTCGACGGGATTCGCGAACTCTGAGGTGCATGCCGAGGTGCGGTAGGCCTCGTAAAAAAGCCGCAAACTAGTAGTCGCAAACGACGAAACTTACGCAATCGCTGCCTAATAAGCAGTAGATGCTCTCCCCCCCGCGCATGCCTGTAAGCCGGGACTCTGGGAGATCACCCCTAACAGGATCGCATGGCGGCTTTGTCCGGAGCCAAGATGCTAAAACCAATCGGACTCGCCCAACGATAGCCTGCCGGCCGGCGCTCTTAGGGTTAACCAAATGACCGACTAAGCATGTAGTACCAAAGATGTAGGTTTTTCGGACGGGGGTTCAAATCCCCCCAGCTCCACCAATAAAGCATAAGGCCACCTTCGGGTGGCCTTATGCTTTATTGGTATTTATCGAGCTACAGGTATTCTTGCCTAAAATATCCATCAATCCTTTAGATGGAAATGTTGCAACAGACCTTCTAACTGTTGTGACAAGCGCGTGAGTTGCTGATTCACTTCTCGGCTGGTTTGTGCTTGTTGTCGGGTATCACTGGCAAACATTGCAATTTTCTCGATACGGCTGGAGATATCCTCCCCGACTTTGCATTGCTCAGAAGCAGCAAGCGCGATAGCCCGGTTTCTATCGGAAATCGTGCCAAGCTCTGCGGCTATTTTTTGCAACAGCTGCGCCGTGCTCAAGGTTTGATTGACCGCATGCTCACTCAAAGTGCGACTATGTTGCATTTCGGACATTGATGCTGTTGCGTCATGCTGTAATTTTTCGATGATTTGTTGAATAGTTAATGTGCTTTGTTGGCTGCGCTGCGCTAAATTTCGAACCTCGTCAGCCACCACCGCAAAACCACGTCCCTGCTCACCGGCTCTGGCCGCTTCAATCGCGGCGTTCAAGGCCAATAAATTGGTTTGCTCTGCGATGTTATTGATAACATCAAGCACAGTGGCGATTTGTGCCACACTGCTGCCTAAGTCCTGCACCACATGGTTGGTTTTATCCAAATTGCCAGCAAGACCTTGAATGGAACTCACCACCTGCTGCATCACTCGTGTGGCTTGTTGTCCTTCGGTATCGGCTTCGTCGGTGGCTTTGGCGGCTTCTTTGGCGCTATTTAATACACTGTGGGCGGAGGTCGTTAATTGATGTGTGGCGGCTGCGACCAACTCTGTTTCGGCCTGTTGTGAGCTGACTAAATCCGTGACGCAGGCTGAATTGCCATTGGCTTGCTTGGCTACTTCGGCCAGTTGGTGGGCCGCTTGTTCACAGCTAGCCACCATCTGGTAGAGATTTTGTTCCATTTGCTGCATCGCACCGCGAATGCTTTGATTATCAAACTGTTGCGATGATTGATGCAGTTCGCCTTGGGCAACTTTGAGGGCGAAAGAACGCACTGCGGTTGGCTCATCACCAAACATCCGCTCAAGCCGCTGTAATGAGCGTAGTAACAAACCGATAGCAATTAATGCAAGCACTAACCCTGACGCCAATTGCCACAGGGCGGTTGACCAAAAGCGTGCATCGACGTCGGCATAACTAATGCCGGTGCCTACATACCAGACCCAGCGTGGGGTTTTGCGCGCAATCGATGTTAAATCGACCACCTTGCCATCCCGCTCCGAATTCCAGTCGTATTCGGCGATACCGTTGGGTTGTTTTTCGACAGCTCGGCGCAGAATATCACCGACGCTTTGACCTTGGGCATCTTTGAACTCATCAAAGGACGTGCCATGCAGTTGCGGATCAAGTGGCGTTGCCACAAACATCATCTTTTCGTCAGCGACATACACATACTCGTTGTCTTTGTAGATGTTATTTCGAAGCACTCGGGTCGCTAAGGCTTTTGCTTGGTCATCACTTAACGCGCCATCCGCCGCCATTTTCTCAAATTCAATAAGCACGCTGTACGAGCTTAAAAACAGCTGGTTGATACGGGCCTTATTATCCGCCATCGACGCAATTCGAAACGTCAATAAACCAGCGACAACCATGGCCAGTAACGCAATAAACACTAAGGTTGCAGTGACAAGAATTTGGAGGCGTAGTTTCACAAGAACCCCTTAGCAACGGTGTTGCATCAGCAGCAGACGACATCCTGATCTGGGAAACGTATCCTTGGGTCACAATGAGTTAGCAAAAGCAAGGTCCCAACAACCAAAGCAGTTATAGGGGGGTTAAACGTATTTCCCTTGCAATATCAACAACCGCGCCTTTTACTTGATGCAGGTGCAGTGCTTAAATTCGGTACTCTTGTAAGACTGAATTTGTTTTGATTATTACGAGGATAGGTCATGGCCAAAAAATCTGCCAAAGTGGCAACTATGGATATCGGGATTTCTGTGGAACATCGGGAAAAGATTGTCAAAGGATTGTCGGCGCTGTTAGCCGATAGCTACAGCCTTTATTTGATGACTCACAACTTTCATTGGAACGTTACCGGTCCGCAGTTTAACTCGCTGCATACCATGTTTATGACGCAATACACCGAGCAGTGGAATGCGTTAGACATCATTGCCGAGCGCATTCGAGCCTTGGGTTACCCTGCGCCTGGCACTTATAAAGAGTTTGCCAAGCTGACATCGATCAAAGAGGTCGATGGCGTGCCAAACGCCACAGACATGGTGAAGCATCTGGTGCAAGCGCAAGAAACAACAGCGCGCACCGCGCGAAGTTTGTTCGCTATTGTCGATGAAGCCAATGATCAACCCACGGCCGATGTGCTGACACAGCGTTTAAACGTGCATGAAAAAACGGCATGGATGCTGCGCAGTTTGCTCTCTGAGTAGAAAAGTCTCCGCCAAAGCAGTGCCCGAGGTTGGTGAAAATGCCTAACAAACCACCAACCTCGTTCGTCAGTCGCCGTTGTCGGTTGACAGCTGCAGCATTGCCAACCAAGATAACCCACTCCCCTTACTGCTGATGGATGCTGGTTGTGTATTTGCTTCAAAGTCGTTTCTTGCGTGGTTTTTTATTAGGTATTTCTGGCGCTTCGATCCTGTTGTATTTCTGGCACACAGAAACGTTATTAGCCTTGCAAACGTCAAGCAAACCAAGCGAAGCCACAGTGGTTGAAACGGTGTCAACCACGCCTTTGCAAGCACGCTTGCATCTGGTCGATTTGCTGCAAAAAAGCTACAGCATTCATGAAGGCACCGAAGAAAACGATGTGCGGCCTCAACTGCAGCAAAACGGCCACATGCCGCTTGTTCAACAGCTGTTGACCACGACGCAAGTGGATGTCAGCGATTTACTTGATTTGTCGCGGCCATTCACCGCCGCACAATTTTATGCCGCGTTGATGCGTATCCGGCATCATTTGGAACGTCAAGCTGCGCTCGCTGAACTCGATTTCGAAGCGAAAAAACTGCAGCCGACCAAAGCAACACCTTGATTGCTGTGATTAAATTTCTCTAATTTCACAAACTTTTTGCATCGCGGACTTTCACTAAGGCAAAATCGCCTTACACTGTTTCAGATACAGCTAACAAAGTCCGCCGATGAAACCTGCAAAACCCGCCAATGAGTCTGCCCGCCTGCATTTACTGCATCGGCTTAATATCCTAGATACCGCTCAAGAAGCGGTCTATGACTCATTAACGGAATTAGCCTGTTTGATTTGTGATTGCTCCAACGCCGCACTCACCTTAATCGCCGAAGACCATCAATGGATTAAAGCTGCCACAGGCTCTATCGCACCGCCGCTGTCTCGCGACAACTCCTTTTGCGCGCACACGATTTTAACGCCTGACCAAATCACCTATGCCCCGAACACCTTACTCGATGCGCGCTTCGCCGATAACCCGTTGTCTCAGCAGCTTATTGGTAGTTATACCGCTGTACCACTGTGCCCTGAAGCCGGGGTTGCAGTCGGGGCGTTGTGCGTGTTTGATGCCGTACCCAAGCCGCTGACTGAGCAACAGCGCCGTGGCTTGCAGTTGCTCGCCAAACAGGCCACTGAACTGTTGCAGTCGCGGTTGTTACATGAGTCGTTAAAGCAGCAAAGCGAGCAACTTGAACATGAACGTCATCGTTTAGATGCGATTATTCGCGGCACCAATTTAGGCACTTGGGAGTGGCGCATCGATACCGGATTTACCGAGTTTAACGGTCACTGGTACACCATTCTGGGGTTAAATCCGGATATGCCCACCAGCATCGACACCTGGCGAAACTTGTTACACCCCGACGATATCCCCTCAACCCAACAGCTACTCGAGCAACATTTCCGAGGCGATACCGAGTTTTATGATGCAAAGTTTCGGATGCGTCATACCCAAGGCCATTGGATTTGGGTGCATGCGGTCGGCAAAGTGATGACCTATAGTGAAGATGGCAGCCCGCGGTTGATGTTCGGCACTCACCGCGATATTAGTATCGACCAAGCTCGCGACATTGAGCGCGAGCAAAGCCGCTCTTGGTTGCAAGCGGTCATTAACTCCAGTACTGAAGCGGCCTTGATCAGCACCGACAATCATGGCGTGATTCAACTCTTTAATACCGGTGCTGAGCGGATGCTGGGGTACTCGGCAGACGAGGTGGTGGGTAAAAGCTCGCCTGCACTTTTTCACGATCCCGCCGAGATCCAGCGTCGTGCCGGCCAGCTCTCGGCTGAATATGAGAAGGCCATCGATGGCTTTGACGTCTTTGTCTACAAAGCCAAACATGGGATCAGCGAAACGCGCCAATGGACCTTTGTCTGTCGTTCTGGTGAGCGCAAACAAGTTCGACTCAGTGTCTCAGCGATCCGCGGTGAACAAGGCGATGTGCGCGGTTTTTTAGGCGTGGCTATCGACATTACACAGCTAGAACAACTCCATCATGCGTTGTTGCTAAGCGAGCAACGTCACCGCTCGATGTTGGAAAACTTACCTGGCGTGGTGTATCGCTGCATCAATGACTCCAAATGGACCATGTTGTTTATCAGTGACGAGGTGCAAAAACTCACCGGTTATCCAGCCAAGGATTTTATTCGCAACAAAGCCATCAGTTTTGCCGAGCTGACGCTTGCAGATGACTCTGAACGTGTGCGGCAAGTTGTCAATCTAGACCTCGCACAACAAGCCCAATTTACCGTGGAATATCGCATCCGACATGCCAATGGCAGTGTGCGTTTCATCCAAGAGCTGGGACGCGGCATCTATGATGCGTCAGGCAACCTGCTTTACATTGACGGCTTTATCTGGGACGTCACTGAACGGCGCGAAACCGAAAAAGCGTTGCGCACCGGCGAAAAGAAATTAACGTCCCTTTACCAATTAGCGCCACTTGGGATCGTGCTTTCCAATATTCGCCAAGGTCAAATTCTCACGGCAAATCCGCAACTGCAAGCCATGATCGGCAGTGTTGAGGTACCTAGTCATCTGGAGCAAGTGGTGGTTTTATCGCCAAGTCAGCAACAAGATCGCTTGGCGAAATTACTGCAAACTGGCTCGTACGGCCCGTGCGAAATCGAGTTGTTGCAGACCGATGGTCACAGTCTGCCGGTGGTGTTATCGGAGATCTTGCTGGATACCGATGCAGACGATCTGCAAGTGTGGACCTTGTTGCAAGACATTAGCGAACGCAAACGGATCGAGACCATGAAAAATCAGTTTGTCTCGATGGTATCGCATGAACTTCGCACGCCGCTGACGGCTATTTCTGGGGCTTTAGGGTTGGTCACGGCAGGGGCTTTAGGCCCGGTCGGTGATGCAATGGCACAAATGCTTGATATTGCGCATGACAACAGTAAAAAACTAACCCAGCTGATTAATGACTTGTTGGACATCGATAAGCTAGTTGCCGGCAAAATGACCTTTGATATGCAAGCGCACCGGCTGCATGAATTGATTGATACCTCTATCCGTCACAATCAACCGTATGCTGATCATTATCAGATCCAGTTGCAATTTCATGCGGGCGACGATGCGATGGTCACCTTGGATAATTTACGTTTCCAGCAAGTGCTGTCGAATCTCTTATCCAATGCCGTTAAGTTCTCCCCCAGCGGTGGACTGGTACGGATCCAAACCAAGCGCTGTGGCGACAAGGTACGAATCTCCGTCATCGACCAAGGGCCTGGCATTCCTCTGGCATTTCGCGAACGTATTTTTGAAAAGTTTTCGCAAGCAGATTCCGCGGATGCGCGCAGCAAAGGCGGCACTGGCCTTGGCTTGGCCATTGTCCGTGAGTTAACGCAGCGGATGGGAGGACAGATCTCTTTTGACAGCGAGGAAGGGATCGGTACGCAATTTCATCTGGATTTTCCAGCAACCGCCATCGCCAGCCTTGTGCAGAAACCGCCCTTATTGTTGGTTGAAGATGAACCACAAATAGCCAGCCTACTGAGCCAACTGCTGACTCGTGCTGGCTATCAAGTCCACCTTGCAGCAAGCTTGCAGCATGCAGAGCTGATCTTGGCTCAACAGCCGATTCAACTTCTAACACTGGATTTGCATCTGCCTGACGGCTTTGCTGGCGATTGGTTGCAACATCGCCGAGCTCAGCCTGATGGTTTTGAGTTACCGGTCTTGGTGATATCGCTCGACAGTCCAGAGCAACATCCTGCCTTGCATGAGTTAAGCGGTGTTGAATGGCTTCAAAAACCGATTGAGCCTAGTCAGCTCAGCGAGAAACTAGCGTTGTTGCAAAGAGGTGTTCAAAGCGTATAAACACGCACGCGGTTGCGACCATCCGCTTTGGCTTGGTACAAAGCTTGGTCTGCCTGATCTATCACTTGATCAACCACTTGCCCCACAGTGCCATCACAGATCCCGGCACTAAAAGTACAATGAAACGCTTCGCCATTGCCGACAAAGGGGAAACGGGCAAAGGCCTCGCGCAGTTGATCCACCACCTTAAAGGCTTTTTCCAACGGGCAATCGGGCAATACCATCAAGAATTCTTCACCACCGTAGCGACCGATTAAGTCCGTTTTACGCAATTGCTGGCGCAATAAATTGGCAAGACTGGTGATCACTTGATCGCCAACTAAATGGCCGTATTTGTCATTGACCTTTTTGAAGTGGTCGATATCCAACATCACCACACTGACATTTTGTTCACTGCGGGACGTCCGTTGCAATTCAACACTCAAGCGTTCTTTGATGTGCGCATGTTGCAATAACCCGGTCAGACTATCACGGGTCATCACATCGGCAAGCTGCCTAGCGCGTTGCGCTCTGGCAAAAATGGCAACCACCAGGGCGTTGTCACTGATCGGTTTGGTCAGGAAATCATCGCCGGCTTTAATCAGCACCGCCAGTTGGCGCTCGCTATCGGTTTCCGATGATAAATAGATAATAGGCACACCAAGCCATTCATCTTGCAATCGGATGAGCTGCGCTAACTCAGGCCCAGTGCACAGCGGCATATTCACGTCTAATAAGATCACATCCGGATGGAAACTGTTCAGGCCTTCAAAGATATCTGCAGGATCACTGATAATTTCTGCCCGAAGGCCCGCCGTTTGTAACACCAGCGCATAATGTTGCGCCAGCATCACATCATCATCGACGATCAACACCCGAAAGGCATCGCGATGCCGTACGGAAAATAAGCGTTGTAAGCGAGCTTCAAGCGACGCTGCGTGCAGTGGCTTATTAAAAAATCCTAGAGCACCGGCACGGACCGCGGCCAAATAATGTGAAAAATCAGTGTGACTGGTCACCACAAAGAGCGGCAATGGCTGGGCGCGGCGTTGTTGCACATCTTGCACAAACGCCAGGCCATCCGATGCTTCATGTTGGAGTTCAATATCGATAATCAGCGCGTCAGGTTCTTGCAGCGCAATGGCATCTGCCAGCGCTTGAGTTTGATGAAACCATTGCACTTGGTAACCAAAGGTCGCCAAACTCAGACATACATGGTTTGCCGCATCGACATCATCTTCCAGCAGGTAAATGAGCGTTTGAGAACGTTCACTGCGCTCCGTGGTCGCGGCAGGCACACGAATGCCCGAAGATAGATCGGCTGCACGGCGCATGGCACTAAAATCAGTCATCGCCTGCTGCAGAAAATCGCTATCCGGCGGGTTTTGCTGCTCGAGCAATTGTTTAAAACTCAACTCAAGCTTTTTGCTTTCTACGCCAACCTGCGCCAAGCCAAAGGTGCCGGCCGAGCCCGCCAGAGTATGAAACTTCAGGACGAGTTCGGAGGTCAGTTCACGCCATGGCGCGGTGCTCAATGCAAGCTGCTGCAGCTTTTGTTGCAGCAACGGGAACTCATGCGCCATGCGCTGCATATATTGTTGTTGCAGCTGCGCCAGTTGCTCTTCCAATTGTGCGTGTGTATGCGGCATACCGACCCTGTACCGAAATTATTCTTTCTCACTATACCAAGGTATCGCTGCAGGCTCTAGCATGAGACACATCATCTTGGTTTTTGGCCGACGTCACTTCGCTGACGGGCGACGACCTCGACTCTAAAAACGCGGTTACAATCGTACCTGCATACCTTGCGCCACACTTTGTCGATAGGTCAAATACGAGGGTAACGCCCCTAACATCAAACTCAATCCGACCACACCAGCCAACCAGGCTCCTGTATGGGCGTGCCATGGCAGCACACTGATCACCAAACCGTATTGGCTACTTAACACAGGTTGCAGGGCAAACAGCGTCGCCACTAACGCCACAAACCCAAGGACAATAGCTCCGCAGACCAAGAACAACACTTCTAATTGAATCAACACAAACAACTGCCAAGGGCGAGCACCAATGGCTCGTAAAATCGCCATTTCTCGCTGCCGCTCTTTCATCGCAGCAAGTAACGTGGTGGTTAATCCGATCAATCCTGCGCCAAGCACCAGCAGAGTGATCACCAGTAACAGGTTTTCAACCATACTCAGCATCTGCCATAACTCTGCAAGCGCGGCGCCAGGTAAAATAGCCGTCAAAGGTTCAGCTTTAAACTCATTGATTTGCCGCTGTACAGCGAAAGTCGCCACTTTGCTTTTCAAGCCGAGCATAAAGCCAGTGATCACTTTAGGTTCAAGCGCAGCCAGTTGTTCAGCGCTTGGTTTAGGAGCTTGCTTACGCCCCATTGCCGGCGCGCCACCTTGCCAGCCAAGGTGGATGGCTTCAATCCCTTCCAACGACACATGCACACTCTGATCCACCGGCGTGCCGGTGGGCGCCAAAATGCCAACCACTTTGAATGGCTGGTCTTTATGCTGACTAAAACTGACACTGCCTACGCCATGCGACAAAATCAGTTCATCACCTAATCGATAATTCAGTTTACGGGCAACCTCTGCCCCCAAGACGGTTTCATACACGCCAGCAAACGGGCTCCCTTGCGAGAGTGTGAGCTGTTGCTGTTCGCCATAGCGGAAATAACGGAAGTAATCTTGGTTGGTACCGACCACCCGAAACCCTTTATGCGAGTCCCCTAACGCGATCGGCACGCTCCAAACCACTTGCGGATGCGCTTTGAGCTGCTGATAACTTTGCCATTGGATATTATTGGTGGCATTGCCAATCCGAAACACCGTATACAGCAGCAAGTTCAATTGGCCAGAGCGCGCCCCCACAATCAAATCTGTGCCTGCCACCGTGCTGGTAAAACTGCGTTTAGCTTCCAAACGCAAATGATCAATACCCAACAACAACATCATCGATATACACAGTGACAACAAAGTCATCAACGCTGTAGTCCGACGATTCCATAAACTTTGCCGGGCCAATTTCATCAACATGCGGCCACCTCTGTCACTCCCTTCGCTAAATCGGCCATGTCCAATTGGCATGGGAAATACTTCGCCAGTTGGGGATCATGGCTGACAAACACCACCGTGGTACCGCAGCGCCCTGCTTCGTTGAGTAATAACTGCATGAAACTATCCCGATTATCCGCATCCAGCGCCGAGGTCGGCTCATCGGCGATCAGCAACATCGGCTCGCCCAGCAACGCCCGTGCGATTGCCACACGCTGCTGTTGGCCAATACTTAAAGCACTGGCTTGCCGCGACCACAGGTCCGTGGCAATTCCCAATTGAGTCAATAAATATTCAGCGCGTCCCGTCAAGCCAGTTCGACCTGCAAATCCTTGCCCCAGCAACACATTATCCAGCACCGACAAATACGAAATTAAATTCAGCTGTTGAAACACCACACCGATATGCCGCGCGCGAAACTTATCGCGTTTTGCCGCAGATAAGGGTTGAAACCGCTGGCCGTGCAGAAAAATCTCGCCCGAGGTCAGGCTGGTGATGCCGGACAACAAATTCAACAAGGTGGTTTTACCGGAACCGGACGCACCACGGACAAAAAGGTGCTGACCAGTCGCCAATTGCACAGCGGGTAGTTGCAATAAAAACCCACCATGTCGGTATTGGAACTGACAATTTTTGAGTTCAAGCGCGGGAATATTCGGGTCGTTTAACACTAGGACGAACCTGCTTTTGGTATGATACGGCAATCGTGATTTTATAACACACCCAGACGAGTAAGCTCTAATGTTAAAACCGCTGTTAATAGGATTATCTTTGGTATTAGTCGCAATGCCTATGTCTGGCACGGCCACCGAAGCGGCAGCTGCCAGCACATCGGCCGTCAAGACGCTGGAATGGATGGATTTATTACCCGACGACGACCGCGAGAAAATGGAAAATTTGCCACAAGTGAGCCATGAAGGTGGCGAAGGTGCTGGGTCGGCAATTAACAAAGCATCGTCACAATTTGGTGATGTGATGCAATCTGCGAAGGTTCGCAGTGAATTAAACGGTAAAAAAGTTCGCCTGCCAGGTTTTGTCGTCCCCATCGAATATGATGCGGAGCAAAACATCACCTCGTTTTTTTTAGTCCCATATTTTGGTGCTTGTATTCACGTGCCGCCACCGCCGCCGAATCAAATCGTGTTTGTGACCAACGCCAAGGGGCTAAAAGCAGACATGATTTACAATCCGTTTTGGATTGAAGGAACGCTGACCACGGATACCATGAGTCATGATTTGGCCAATTCCGCGTATAGCTTAAAAGCCGATAAAATTAGCGAATACGACGGCGAATAAGTTCTCAAGCACAAACCACAAAGCCTGCTGCTGCAGGCTTTGTTGTATGAAGGCCAAAGCAACTGTCTCTGGCAACAAAACCCACCGTCTTAAAATTCTAAACGATGATTCTCAGGGGTCAGTGTGGTGCTGCCCTGCCCAGCCGGTGTGATGTATTGCACCTGCAGCTGCTCAAGCCCCAAGGTGAGCTGAAACAATCGGATATCAAGTTGGGTGAGAGGACCAATCTCGGCGCACTGCCAGCTGGCGCGGCTGACATAATCATGATGATGACTAGATGTGTCTTCAAGGACTAACTCTGCGGTCTTTAACTGACATTGCGCCTCATCCGGCCATACTAACCATAGGTGCGGCTGGATTTTTTCAAGTTGAGCTTTAAGCACGGCGTGTTGCTGTGGCGTCGTCGGGGCATGTTCAAAGCCAAACAACTGGTCTGCGGGAATATCCATCTGCCATTCAACACCTTGTGGATCAATGACTAAGGTTGCACTGGCCACCCCGTGTTGGTGCGCTTTTTGCTCAGCACCCAGTCCAAATGGCAGCAATAACACCAAACAACATACCCACGCTTTCATCGTTCGCTTCCCGATCAGTCTTGTAAAAATGTGACACTATCACATCTTTATTCAAGCGTCAGGCCAAACATTCAATTCGCGCAAAAAAGCCTGGGTTACTGCCAATGGCCAGAGTGCCCTCAAGACGTTTCTCAACCAGCTGTCGCACAATCGACATGCCAAGCCCAGTTCCGCCATTGCCAGCCTTGGTGGTAAAAAAGGGTTCAAATAATCGTTGTTGTACTTCGTTACTCAAACCGACCCCATTATCTTGATAAACAAAGGTCAATACATGATGACTGTCGAGCGAGGCATAGATTTGAACTTGCGGTTTTTTCACCGCATCAAAAGCATGTAAACAACTGTTACTGATGAAGTTGGTAAGAATTTGCAGCCAAATATCGGCACTGCTGATCACCACCAAATCAGGATCGATGTGCACCTCGAGAGAAACATTTAACGGCGAGGTCATTGGACTTAAACTGGCGATCAAATCAATGACCAATTGCCGAAGTGCCACCGCAGTAGCATCGGAGCGAGTTTGATGGGCTGCCGTGTCTTTAAATTGTTGCATTAAACGTTCAGCTCGTTGCAGATTCACCTGCACTAAATGCTGACTTTCACGCAGTTGCTGCAATTGATGCCGTGCCTGAGCCAAGGTTAACGTCTTATCGTCCAACGCCTGACTGAGCTGCTCTAACAACTGCTTTTGATGGGTGGTCGCAGTAAACGCTACCCCAAGTGGCGTTGCCACTTCATGCGTGATCCCCGCCACTAAACTACCTAACGTCGCAAATTTGGTTTGAGCCAGTAACTGTTCTTGTGCCTGTAATATCTGTTGATGCGCTTGCGCCGCTTGATGCTCGCTGCGCATGGCTCGCGCATCCAACTGTTGATTGGCAAGCTCCAATTGTGCTTGGGTGCGAGACCAACGATTGGCATTAATGGCTCGTCCAATTAAATCGGCTAACGCGCCGGCAAAACGGATCTCTGGCGCAGTCCAGTGCCGAACAAAATGCAACTGTTCACAGCAGATAATGCCAATGACTCGACCTTGATACCGCACAGGCACATCCAACATCGAGAAAATCTGGTTCGGAACTAAATAACTGTCGGTAAACTCACTGGTGCGTTCATCATGTCGGGCGTCCGCCACCGCCAACGTTCGAGCCTGCGACATGGCTTGGAAATAGCGTGGAAACTGCGTGGCCGTCAGCTCCGTCGCCTCGCGATGCCATTCGCCCTCAACCAACATGATCTGGCATTGCATCACAGTGCCCGCCGCCTCATAAAACCAAAGACTGACGCGCTCAGTCACCAGGCCATCTTGCAAGCGTTGCAAAATCAGCGCCTGTGCCTGCTCTAATGCACCCGTATCAATCTCTGGCGTTTCTGAGACTTGCAAGAGGATCCGTTCAAGCTTATCCACGTAACAAACCTTTAAAATTTATGTTCAAAAAACAAGCTAGCGAATTTTAATCGGCTTGTAAATGCAGCGATGGCTCGGCTTGGTTGATCCGAACGCTTTTGTCATCACGTACAACGCATATTTACCGGTAATGTGGCCATGAGTCGACTTATTCTCGTGTTAGGTGATCAACTGTCGTTATCGCTGTCGTCATTGCGTCAGCGGGTCGATGGTGACTGTGTGCTGATGGCCGAAGTGCAGCAAGAAGCAGGCTATGTGCCACACCATCAGTTAAAGATTGTGTTGCTATTTTCGGCAATGCGGCATTTTGCAGCAGCACTTCGCTTGCAACAGATGGACGTGTATTACATTGATTATCAGCAAAAAGTCCAAAGCTTGCTTGATGCCATCAAACAGGTGCTCACAAAGCGGCCTGATATTTCAGAAGTGGTGTTAACTGAAAGCGGCGAATACCGGCTGCAACAAGACATCCACAGCTGGTCCAGTCAATTAGGTCTTGCGGTGACCGTGCTGCCCGATGACCGATTTATTTGCTCTCGGGCACAATTTGCGCAATGGGCGTCGGGGCGCAAACAATACCGCATGGAGTTTTTCTATCGCGAGATGCGACGTTATACCGGGCTGCTGATGGACGGGGATCAACCGGTCGGTGGCCAGTGGAATTTTGACGCCGACAATCGCCAATCACTGCCGGCTGATTTAGCAGTCCCCGCCCCATTGCGCGTTGTACCCGACGCGATCACCGCTGAAGTGATCCAGCTTGTGGCCAGTGAATTCTCAAGCCATATCGGCGATGCCACAGCCTTTTGTTACGCTGTGACGAGCAAGGATGCTCGCACGGCTTTTTTGCATTTTGTCGAACATCACTTGCCGCTGTTTGGCGCCTATCAAGATGCGATGAAAGTGGGTGAGCCTTTTGTGTTTCACAGTGTTGCCTCGGCGTATATCAACTGCGGCCTTCTAGATGCGCGCTGGGTCTGCCAACAAGTCGAGCAGGCCTATCAGCAAGGCAAGGTACCACTCGCCGCTGCCGAAGGCTTTATTCGGCAAATTATTGGTTGGCGCGAGTATGTCCGAGGCTTGTATTGGTTATTGATGCCCAACTATGCCACAGGCAACTTTTTTAATGCCAAGCGCCCACTGCCTTGGTTTTATTGGACCGGCGAGACCAAGATGCGCTGCGTGCATGAAGCCGTTGAGCACACCAAACAGCATGCGTATTCCCACCATATTCAACGTCTGATGATCACCGGTAATTTTGCGCTGTTGGCGGGCTTATCGCCCCAGGCTGTGCATCAATGGTATTTGGCCGTCTATGCCGACGCCTATGAATGGGTCGAATTGCCAAACACCATGGGCATGGCGCTGTTTGCTGATGGTGGGGTTTTGGCCTCAAAACCTTACGCGGCCAGCGGCAACTATATCCACAAAATGAGTAATTACTGCCGGCATTGCCATTATCAGGTGAAAGAGACCTTGGCAGGCAACGCCTGTCCATTTAATGCGTTGTATTGGGATTTTTTGGCACGGCACGAAGCGCAACTCGCCGCTAACCCTCGGCTCGCCCTAACATACAAAAATTGGCATCGTAAAGCTGACGCCGAGCAACAAGCGATCCGGGCCAAAGCGGCTGAACTTTTAATCCATGTGGAGCAATTATGAGGAAATTGATCATTCTCGACGATGCCCCACGCATGTACGATAACCCGCTGCTGTCGGGTCTGAGTACTGACGATGTCTTGGTATTGCAGCTACCGCTCGGTCAAACCCGTCAAGCCGTGATGCTTCGGCAAGTCCGCCAGCAGTTTGCAGAGCAGCTGCAGAGGTTAGGCTGTCAGGTGGTGCTGCAGCCTGCCAGCAGCGCGATGGCGATCGCATCCTTAGCCAGCGCTCACGACTGTGCATGCATTGTGCTCAATCAACCTGTTGCATGGGATGAAACAACCTGGCTAGCGGCGTTACGGCAAAGCACAACGTTGGTCGTGCAGGTGGTTGATGCCAACAGTTTATTAACGGATACCCTTGCACCTGAACTTGGCAAGGTGCCGCCCAGTTACAGTCAATTTCGCCGCGCACGTGAACCTGAGTTAAGGGTTAGTCCTGCCGTGGATCATGCTTTTTACTCCGATTTGCACACGGAACTTCACAAGGCCTTGCCGTTGACGGGTGAGCCGCCTTCAACCCACGCGGCTTACGCGCATGCGCCTGATGATCTGGTGTTTGGTCCTTTTGCAGGCACGCCGCTACCCTGTGACGAGCACAGTTGGCGCCAGCATATGCAGCACTACATCCACCATTCGATGCATCAGTACAAACAACGGCGTAACGAGTTGCTCGGTGCTGATTTTGCGAGTTTTTTCTCAACGCCCTTGGCGCTTGGCTTGCTTGGGGTTCGTGATCTGTATCAGCACATTGTTAGCTACGAGCGATTGCATGGGGAAAATCCATCATCGCAATGGCTTAAATTTGAACTGTGGTGGCGTGAATACTTTCGCTGGGTGTTCCGCCAAGAAGGTCGGCAGTGTTTTATCGGCTTAGGCCGTCAGCCGCTCCCTCCCCCTTTGGCTAAATCGCAACAGCAGCTGCATTTACGCGCATGGCAACAAGGCCGCACCGGCGTTCCACTGGTCGATGCCAATATGCGACTTCTACTGCAAACGGGCTTGATGTCCAATCGCGGTCGGCAATTGGTGGCGAGTTATTTAGTCTTTGATTTAGGTGTCGATTGGCGTTTAGGGGCGGCTTGGTTTGAGCAGCAATTGCTGGACTACGATGTGGCCAGTAACTATGGCAATTGGGCCTATATCAGCGGCGCATTGTACAGCCCTGCCCGTTGGTTTAATCAACTCAAACAAGCGGCCGAGTATGACAAGCGTGGTGACTTTGTTGCCGCTGTTTTGCCAGAGATCTGTGCCAGCAAACCACCGGGCATGGCTCGACATCAACCGTACATAGCCGATCTTGGCTTGCCATTCGACCGACGCTGGTATGAGTATTTACAGCATGCTGACGCTGGTCTGGTTTAAACGCGATCTACGAATAGACGACCATGCACCGCTGCACCATGCGGCCGCCAGCGGTGCTGTGTTGCCTCTTTACATCATTGAACCGGAGTATTGGCGTCAACCTGACACGTCGTACCGGCAATGGCAGTTTGTGCAACAATCCCTGATACAGCTACATCAGCAATTGTTGGCGATTGGCCAAGGTTTAGTCATCCGGGTCGGGGTTGCTGAAGAAATCATTGCTGAGCTTTGCCAGCAATGGCCCATCGATGGTCTGATGAGCCACCAAGAAACCGGCACCCAATGGACTTATCAGCGTGACAAAGCGGTGGCAAGCGTCTGTCGAGCACAGGGCATCCGCTGGCAAGAATACCGTCAGTTTGCGGTGTTTCGACCGCTCAACGATCGTGATCATTGGTTCGCACAGGCCGATGCATGGTTAAAAAGTCCTTGCCTACCAGCGCCAACACAACTCCAGCCCCTGCTTGATACCAGCAACACCCCTTGGCAATTGAGTCAGGTGAACCTGAATTTTCATGTCGATGATCCAGGGCCTTGCCAGCATCAGCAACAACCGCAGCATCTGCAGGCCTATGTACAAAGTTTTTGGCAACAACGCGCGCGCAGCTATCGTGGCGGCATCTCAAAAGCCAGCACTGCACGACGCAGCTGCTCACGATTGAGCCCTTATCTGGCGTATGGCTTATTAAGCCTCAGGCAGCTGCAACAGCAAACTTGGCGACTACGTCAACAAAGTAAGGACGACAAGCTGGTATCTAGCTTAACGGCGTTTTTCAGCCGGCTACGCTGGCATTGTCATTTCGTGCAGAAATTAGAAGATGAAGTCGCTATCGAACACCGATGCATGCACCCTTTGTATGAAGGATTGCGTGATACCAATCCTGAGTTTTTACAGGCTTGGGCCACAGGTCGCACGGGTTATCCCTATATTGATGCCTGTATGCGGTGTTTGTTGCAAACCGGTTGGTTGCACTTTCGTGGACGCGCCATGCTTGTAGCATTTGCCTGCTATCACTTGTGGTTAGATTGGCGGCCAGTCGCGCTTCATTTAGCGCGCTGTTTTATCGATTACGAACCGGGGATCCATTACCCGCAGGTGCAAATGCAAGCCGGGACCACTGGCATCAACCCCTATCGGATGTACAATCCTGTGTTGCAAAGTCAGCAAAAAGATCCGGATGGGCAGTTTATCCGGCAGTGGGTGCCTGAATTGTCGCACTTACCACTGGCCTATCTCCACACGCCTTGGTTATTAACACCGCACTTGCAACAGCAGTTTGCTTGCGAAGTGCCAACGCTTTACCAACAACCTATCGTCGAGGTTGAACAGGCTGCACGGCTTGCCCGCAGCCGATTAAAAGCATGGCAACAGCAGCATGATTCTTGGCGCGAACATCAACGACAGGTCGTCAAAAAACACGCCTCTCGCAAACGGCCTGTGGTGATGCGCACAAAAACGCCACCGGCATCGCAATTAAGTTTATTCGACGGCCAAGATGACGGTCGTTAACGACTCGATGCTTGCCCTTGACGCCATTGCTCTGCTGGGATTTGCTGCACCCACCAAAATACGTCGGCGATCCAAAGCAAGGCTTCTTGGTAAAACTGTGGACTAATTCGTGACCAATCATCGTCAGGTGTATGGTAGTGCGGGTGCACGTCGACGCCAAAATATAAATAGGGAATGCCTGCTTTGCGAAACGGCGCATGATCCGAGGCGTTGGGCCAATCGATAGTGTGCTGGCCACGCATCAATTGCTTCGAATCATGGGCTGCCACTAACCGAACATTTGAGTGCCGACGCTCGGTGATCCCCTGCAAAAACGGTAGTTTTTTGGTTCCTGCCACCACTAATTTATTGCGCCGCTCGCCACGTCCAATCATATCCAGATTAATATTCAACACCCACTGCGATGCTGGCACCGGCGGTGTTTTCACAAACGCTTTAGCGCCATATAAACCGGCTTCTTCCGCATCGGTGGCCAGAAAGATGATGGAATAAAATGGGCAACGTTGCTCGGTTAACGCCGCTAGATACAGCAGCCCAGCAACGCCAGACGCATTATCATCGGCACCATTCATAATGCGACGCCCTGCACCGCCTAGATGGTCATAGTGCGCTGTGACAATGATATAGAAGTCCGGTCGACCACAGCCTTGACGATATCCAACGAGATTGATGCCGCGGCGCTCGCTAAACCCCACCCCATACTGAAACGGCCAATCATAAGGTTGGCCTTGCAGCTGTAGCTCGGCAAATCGCTGCCTTAAATAAACACGTGCCAACTCAGCACCGGCCGTTGCTGTTTTTCGTCCCTGCATGGCATCATCACTGAGAGTTTGTAAGTCTTGCCAGGCGCTGGCGAACGCTTGGTCTGGATGTATGATACTTTCCTTTGCTGTAACTGGCTGGGCCGCACTTGGCTGGGCTGCACTTGCCTGCACCACGTTCGCAATTGTGGAATCAGCAGCAGACGCCAACGCAGACACCCCGACTAGCAGCAGACAGACCAACACCTTAAAGGCACGATTATTTGGCAAGATTGGCCACCGTCTGCAATACATCAAGTTTATGCTGATACACATCTCGCTCCTTCCCTGGCGACGTTAACCTTCGCGCATGGTTTAAGTACATGGCGGCTCGTTGATATTGGCCTTGCTGCAACAACACTTTGGCCATTGCAAAATGCGTCTCCGCGATCCGATCATTGAGATTTAAACTGCGTTGATAAAACAGCTTCGCCGTATCCCACTGCGCGTGATCGCTGGCTTCGTTGCCCAGCATCAGAAAATAATAAGGGTTGGTTTCGCGCAATTTAGCTACACGTTTTTCCAACAGCACAGCCTGTGCTGTCCGCTTGGTGTCACGGTACAAAATTGCTAAGTTGGAAATGGTATTACTATTTTGGGGGTCTAATCGTAAACTCTGCTGATAGGCCATTTCGGCTTTTGCTAAGTTGCCCTGCCGTTTATACCAAATGGCCATGTTATTCCAAGTATCGGGCAAGCGTGGTTGTACTCGAGCAGCAGCTCGTAAATAAGCAAAGGCTCGGTTTGCATCACCATGCTCAAGCGTTTCTGCCGCCTTGTTGTTATAAAACAGCGCGATAATGTCTGTTTTTTGAATGATGTCGTAGGGCAAACGCCCAACCCCTAAACCTCTTTCAAAATCAATCAGATAATGCGTACCTTCACGATAAGCCGCCGACATCATCTCCATCGGATACACCGCCTGAACCTGCAAATTAACGTGACCGTTTAAAAAACTCTCACCGTTTCGCGTGATCCAATACTCTGGAATAGCAACATCACGAAACTCGCTCGGAAAGCCTAAGCTGTTGGCTAGGCTATAGGCCAAGATAGTTAAGGATAAACAATTGGCTTGGCCCTGTTGCAATGTCTGTGCGGCGGTCAGGGTCTGGCCGTTGACGTATTGCAGCCCCTGCTCGTTGTGTTTAAAGATAAACAATAACAACGCCTTACTACGCTGCTGATAATCCTTTATCGGTGACAATTTTTTCCGAAGAGCGTCAATCTCATCCGCGGGCAAGCCAAAAATCTGCTGCTCGGTTTCAACGGCATAGTTGGTATCAGGCACCGGATGTTGCTCGACCAGCTGAGTAAATACATCCGTATCAAGCGGACTCACGGCAGGGGTCTGTTGGCAAGCCGTCAACCACCACAGCAGGCAACCGATCGCAAACACTCGACATGGTGAAGAAAAGTTCATGGCATGCTCCAGAGCTTTTTCTTCAGCATATACAGACAATCAATACTTTGCCGAAAAACCCAGCAAAGAAAAATCGACAATTACCGCGTTGAGCTGTCCTCAAGTGTTGCCACTACGTCTTGATAGGTCATCAGCCGTTGCAACTGCCAACCGGACGCTCGCCATGACAGGTGCGCAATACCGGCTTTTTTAAACCCGACACGGCAAGGCTGGCCAGTGCAACGCATCACCAGTTGCGATAACTCGGGTTCGTGGCCAACGAGGATCACAGGTGCATGGCTATCGGCAGTAAGACTCTGCAGCTGGCGCAACGACTCATTTAAATCACCACCGTGACGTAGCCAATCCACTTGGCATACCGCCAAGCCTAACTGCGTCGCGATAGCGGTGGCAGTTTCTACGCAACGACAAAACGGGCTGGAATAAATGGCAACGGGAACCGGATCGTTTAGTGCAAAAAAACGGGCCAGCTGGCTCGCTTGAAGCAGACCTTTGTTGGTGAGCGGACGTTGCGGGTGATCCATGCCTAAGACTCGCGGGACAGCTTTGGCATGTCGAACCAGATAAAACATACGGCACGCCTCCATTGTTCACTGAGCACCGAGGTTTCATTGTACCTTGCGTTAAACGATGCCAAATGACAAAAACAAAAAAACCAGCATTAAGCTGGTTTATTTGGTGCCGAGGGGGGGACTCGAACCCCCACGCCGTGAAGCGCTAACACCTGAAGCTAGTGTGTCTACCAATTTCACCACCGCGGCTGGGTATTATGTTGTCTGCGACTTTTGGTGCCGAGGGGGGGACTCGAACCCCCACGCCGTGAAGCGCTAACACCTGAAGCTAGTGTGTCTACCAATTTCACCACCGCGGCCAAGTGTCGCTGACGGGCGCAATGATATTCGTGACAGGCGAATGCGTCAACCTCGATCTGCGTTTTATCCGGATTTTTTCATTCATTTGCTGAAATGTTCAGCAATTTTTCAGCATGTCTTGCTGATGCCCGCAACAGAGGGATCAACAGAATACAGCTTAGAGCGGGTCTAGAAGCCACCGTCTGCAATGCTCTATCTGTACGCGATAAAAAAAGCGAACCTAAGTTCGCTTTTTAAGACCGATCGCCATCAATGGATCAATACTTGGCTTTTTTCAGCAAACCGATTTCTTCCAAGCGTTGCAGCAGATAATCATTCGAGTTGATTGGCTCTGGGTAACGGTTTGGACGCTCGCTGCTGATGCACGATGCCAGCGTTTCAATAACGAAATCTGGATTCGGATGCATAAAGAACGGAATTGAATAACGCGGTTGGCCCGCAGCAGCGCCGGCTGGGTTCACTACGCGGTGTGTGGTTGATGGCAACACGTGGTTGGTCAAGCGTTGCAGCATATCGCCGATATTCACCACGATAGTGCCAGGAATCGTAGTGACTGGCAGCCAGCTGCCGTCACGACGCAGAATCTCCAAACCCGACTCGTGTGAACCGACCAACAAGGTGATGAGGTTGATGTCTTCGTGCTGACCGGCACGAATAGACTGCGTGCTGGTATCGGCGATTGGCGGATAGTGGATCGGCCGCAAAATCGAGTTGCCGTAATTCACTTTGTCGTCGAAGTACTTTTCATCTTGTTGCAGGAACAAGGCCAATGCGCTTAACACTTGCGTGCCTAAGTTTTCCAGCGCTTGGTACAAACCGTACGTGGCATCTTTAAACTCAGGCACTTCGCTTGGCCATACGTTTGGATACAAACATTCATGTTGCGCAGGACCGTCCAGTTCACGCCCAACATGCCAGAACTCTTTTAAGTCTGGGTGTTTGCTGTCTTTGGCTTTTTCAACACCAAATCCGGTGTAACCACGCGCGCCGCCTTGGCCAGGCACGTGGTACTGTTGTTTTACTTCAGTCGGTAAAGCAAAAAACTTTTTAATTGCTTTGTAGGTGTTTTCTACAACGTCATCCGGGATGCCGTGGCCTGAAATGCCGCAGAATCCAAACTCAGTGTAGGCTTTGCCAATTTCGGCAACAAAGTTATCTTTGTCGGTGGCAAACCGTCTGATGTCCAACGTAGGGACTTGTTGTTGAGTCATAATTAAGACCTAAGTTTTAGCTTAACGAGAAGAAAAAGCCCGCAATTGCTGCACTCATCAAGTTTGATAAAGTCGCTGCAAATAAGGCTTTTAACCCCAGCTCCGCGATATCACTGCGACGACTTGGCGCCATGCTGCCAAGACCACCCAGCAAAATGGCAATCGACGAGAAATTCGCGAAGCCACACAGCGCAATCGTCACAATAATTTGCGTGTGCGGTGACAAGTCACCTGCTTGCACATGCTGCATAAAGTCGACGTATGCGACAAATTCATTAATCACTAGTTTTTGGCCGATGAAGCTACCGGCAAGCTGCGCTTCGCTCCAATCCACACCAATAATCCACGCCAGTGGTTTGAATACATAACCGAAGATCTGTTGCAATGTCAGGCCATCCAAGCCAGCCAAGCTGCCAAGCCAACCAACAAAACCATTCACCAGTGCGATCAAGCCAACAAATGCTAGAAGCATAGCACCGACGTTTAATGCCAGCTGCAAACCGGACGCAGCGCCGGCCGCCGCCGCGTCAATGACGTTGGTATTTTTTTCATCGGCTTGTAATTCAGTTAAATCATTCTTTGGTGTTTCGGTTTCAGGCAACAGAATTTTTGCCATCAACAAGCCACCCGGAGCCGCCATAAAACTCGCCGCAATTAAATACTTCAGCTCGACGCCCATACCGGCGTAACCGGCCATCACCGAACCTGCTACCGAGGCTAAACCACCGACCATCACGGCAAAGATTTCCGAACGCGTCATGGTTGGGATAAACGGACGCACCACCAATGGCGCTTCGGTTTGACCGACAAAAATATTGGCGGCGCTGTTCATCGACTCTGGGCGGCTAGTGCCCAATAATTTTTGTAAACCGCCACCTAATACACTAATCACTACGCGCATCACGCCAATGTGATACAGCACTGCGATCAGTGAACTAAAGAAAATAATGACAGTGAGTACATGCACGGCAAACACAAAGCCGTATTTTTTCTCACCAATTTCTTGGCCAAACAGGAACGAAATGCCTTGGTTGGCGTAACCGATCACGGCACTGACGCCATCGGAAATACTAATTAACACGTCTTTACCTGCTGGCACATACAACACAAATGCGCCGATGGACATTTGGATCACAAATGCGCCAATCACAGTACGCCAATTAATCTTGCTACGATGTGCAGAGCACAAATAAGCAAGCGCTAAGAGGGCAAAGATGCCGACTAAACTCATCATTTTGATTTTCCTTGGATTTTAGGCCCGCTACGACTGCGGATTTATTGTTCTTGTGATGCTGAAATCCTAGGATAGCATCAAAAGATCAAGTAGTTACAGTTTCAAAGCGGCTAGCAAGAACAGGACGTTCTGGCGAAGGGTTGCTCTTATGGGGTTGTCTAACCTGATGTTTTTGCGTGCAGAATTATAACAGAATCGTGGTGCTTGAAAAGATCCTAAATTAACAACTATGCAATGGGCTATTTATGCCTTTTTTAGCCTATTAATCAACTAGATACTTCAAGTTCCCTGCAAGATAACAACAAAAAAGCCCGAAGAAATGTTCGGGCTTTTTGTCGCAAAAGGCTGCGTTTAGGCTAAAAGCGTGCGGATCTTGGTTTTGATAATATCAATCGCAATTTGGTTTTTGCCACCGCGCGTCACGACGAGGTCTGCATATTGTTTGCTTGGCGCGATAAATTCAAAAAACGCCGGACGCACGTAGTTTTCGTATTGTTCTGTAATGGAGCTGATGGTTCTGCCCCGCTCTTCGACATCACGCTTAATTCGGCGTAACAAACAGATATCTAGTGGTGTATCCATGAATACGGTGATATTAAACTGTTCGCGTAACCGGGCATCGGTCAGTAATAAAATCCCTTCGACTAAAATGACTTTGGCTGATTGCACCCGAATCGTTTCGTCTTTGCGAGTATGGGTTTTATAACAATATTGTGGCATTTCCACAGCAACACCATCTTTGAGTTGTTGCAAATGCTCAGCTAATAATTCGTGTTCAAATGCAGCCGGATGGTCGTAATTGGTCAAGACGCGCTGATCCATCGACAGATGATCTTGACTCCGGTAATACGCATCCTCCGCCAATACGGCAATCCTTTCGCCACCAAATTCAGCCACTAATTCTTGATAAACCGTGGATGCAAATAAACTTTTTCCAGATGCCGAAGCACCAGCGATTGCAATAATGGTAGGTTTCGCCACGTGACAACTCTTTCGTAGATTCTAGTAGTTATAGGCATTGTAGCCGTTTTTACAGCGGCGACAGCACCAGGTTTATAAAAAGCAAAAAAACGCCGGCGCTGGGCCGGCGTTTTTATGATGCTTTCAAGCGAATTAGAAGTTGTAGCTTACGCCCACTTTCATACGCCATGTAGACTGTTCTGTGTAGAACTTGTCCCAGTTGTTCAGGTTTGACGTGACGTTGTCGTACGTGTAAGTCCCTGTTGCTTTGTCAACGGTGAAGTTAGCTAAGCCGCTATCACCGAAGTCATCGCCGTATACTTTACCCTTGTTCTTATAGATTAAGTTCAAGAAGTTGTTAACAACGAAGTAGACAGAACCTTTGTGACCTTCAACTAAGCCAGGGATCTCTTGGCTCATTGAAATGTCCCATGTCGTGACCCATGGCGTTTCGTTCACGCCTTTTGGCAGGAACTGGCCTTGGTAGCCACTTAAACCTAAACCTTCAACAGCTTTCCAGAACGCGGCTTCTTGTGCAGCGCTGGCGAACTTAACCACTGAATAATCACCTTTCACTGGAATGAATGGTAAGAAGTAGTCGTTAGTAGTACCTGGGCTTAACAAGTTGTAAGTCGCTGTACGAGTTGCTGACGCAGTGGTTAACACGTAAGTCAGTGGCTTACCTGAGCGACGCTCGAAGTACGACGTGAAGTTGGTGTTATAACCAGAGAACAGTTCCACGTTGTATGACAGGTTCAATAAGAAACGGTGTTTCGTTTCAAACGATGAACGGCCTAACAACACTTCGTTACGGTTAATAACGGCGTTGTTACCGTAGTTAGAACCCGCAGTTGAACTGGTTGCTGGTGCACCTTCAGTCACGTCAGAGTGGGTATACGATGTGCTAAGGTTCACGCCGTTTTCCCATTGCTTGCTAAACATGGTGCTGAAAATCTTCGAGCGACCATCTTCGTCGGCGTTGGTCAGCATGATATCTGACACACCATCCGTGTCATTGTACAGCTTACGTTGACCGTCTTTTAATGTACCAGTCACTTCGCTGTCTAACATAGACACGTCTTTCCAGAATGAACTGTCTTCTTTCTTCACATACAAGAATTCAGAAGTCCACACGATGTCATCGCCGATCACTGGCAGGCTGAACGTATAGTCGTACGCCAACTGGGCACGCCAATCTGAAGGCAGATTGAAATTCGGGTCAACTAAGTTGGTTGTACCACCAGTCGTTACACCAGCAACCGCATCTTTTAGTGCTTGTGGAACAGACGAAATAGACACGTTTGCCAGGTTAGTTAAGGTTCTATCACCGGTACCAACACCTGGGTTTGAATAGCTGTTTGAGATCCAAACGGTCGGTTGACCACCAGAGAAACGACCTAAGCCACCACGAACGATTAAATCGTCAGAGACGTTGTATTTGAAACCAGCACGTGGCAACAGGATGTTGATGCCATCTAAGTTTTCAGTGTTGTCATAGCCAGTACGTGTTTTAGAGAACTGGTTAAAACGTGGAACGTCTGATGACCCTAACATTTCAAAACGCAGACCGTAAGTGACTGTCAAATCGTCATTCACACTCCATTCGTCTTGAGCGTACAGCGCGTGCTCGTCACGAACAAAGCTTGCGGCCACGTCATCTGGATTGTGAGTCACAGAGTTTTGGTAACGCACTGATGCAGCTAAACGGTTTTGGAAATCATTGATGCTGTTAAATACATACTCACCTTTGGTGCGTTGTAAGAACAGGTTAAAGATGTCCAAACGTTTTAATTGGTAACCGAATGAATAACGGTGCTCATCCAGCAGGTATTCACCATCGGCTGCAAAAATCCATGTTTTCTTGCGCAGATCGTTCGAGTGACGAGACAGATCTGAACCTAAACGAACTGTGGATGTACCACCGTTGGTTGAACCAAAACGTGGAACTGTAATAGAGATATCACCGAAATCACCTAATGATTGTTGCTTAGTCGCAACATCCATGTAGGTCATGCTCAGTTGAGTTGAAAACTCAGAAGTCCAGTCAGAATACAGTTTAACCGCGTGGTTATTTAACGTTTCTTCTTTGTCATACCAGTATGTCGACATACGTAAGCTAGTGGACGAAGACTGGTTACCTTGAGTTTGGTTACCTTTGTTGTATTGGTAGGTGTACGCAACGCGGTGTTCGTCGTTAACGTTCCAGTCCATTTTCACCAATAACTTTTCGTCTTTTTCGATTGGCGTCAGGTTCCAAGTACCCGCATCAACACCGTACACATCTTTCGCGATTTGGGTGATTTGATCCACTTGGGCTTGAGTGACTAATGATTCGTTAGCTAAACCAGCGCCTACTGGGCCCCACTCTAACGGAGGAGTTGCATCGTATTTTTCATACGAAGTGAAGAAGAATAACTTGTCTTTGACAACCGCGCCGCCAAGTGTGGCAGCCCAGTTTTTGTTTTCAAAGTTCAGTGGCACTTCACCGCGCACGTTCGTTGGTGAGGTTGCAAATAAGTTTTCTGGCGTACCCGCTAAGTTGTCGCCTTTGTACTCATACTTTAATGAACCTTTCAGTTCGTTAGTACCAGATTTAGTAACAGCGTTGATTTTCGCGCCTTGGAAACCGCCTTCTTTCGCGCTAAATGGCGAAATATCAACAGTCAGCTGGTCAACCGCGTCAAAGGAGATTGGCGCACGGGTGGTTGGGTAACCTGAAGCGTTCAGACCGAAATCGTCGTTTTGAGAAATACCATCGACGTTGATGCTGTTAAAACGTGGGTTAGTACCTGCAACTGACAGCTCGCCATCTTTTGGTGACAATACAGCCAGTGGGTTGTTACGAACCAGATCTTTTAAATCGTTGTTTAAGCTTGGGGCGTTTTTGATGTCATCCGCACCGAAATAGCTGTTTGATGCAGTCGTTGGTGCGTAAGCGATTTTAGTACCGCTAACAGCGATACGTTCAACAGCTTCAGCCGATTCTAACTGACGGTTAAACGCGAATGTGTCACCCAGTTGCAAGAAGACGTTGTTTTCTTCTTGATCTTTAAATGTGTCTGAGTCAACGATAATCTTGTATGGACCACCTACACGTAAACCTGATGCAACGAAGTTACCGGTTGCGTTGGTGACGACAGTACGTGAAGTACCTGATGGCACGTGCAGGATAACTACTTTAGTACCTGCGGCGGCAGCACCTTGCGGCGTTGTGATTTGGCCGCGGATTGCAGAAGAAGTCTCTGCCAAAGCATAGCTGGAGCTTAACGCCACGGCCACTGCCATAGCAATATGTCTCATTTTCATATCGTTTTTTCACCTGGTAGTTGTAGGTATTCAGTCAAATCCTGAGTAAAACCAAACTCGGACGTGCGAATTTGGGAGACAAGCTTAACGTCTAGATATTACGCTTTTCTTACATTAGCGATGGATTATAGTTTTTTTGCGAATATTTACACTATTCGATTGAACTTTGATCCAAGCTATTTGTCATGGGAGTGTAACATATCAGACCAGCAATATGCACAGTCCCTAATAAGTTTGTTTAATATTTCGCTGATATTCGGCTGAAATATCAGCTATCTGGCCATCTAAATGCAGAAAAAATGACTTTTCAGCGCCAAACAGAGTAGTCTGCAGCTCTGAGCATTCATAGCGTAATCGAAGATGAAATTATCTGGTTTATCCATGTTGGCAACTCTCGCCAGCCTGTTTTGCAGCGGATCACTTATGGCAGCACCCAAGGACATCACCATCGCCACCTTTAACGTCAGCATGGAGGCAGAGAACTATCAGCCCAAAGGTCCACTTGGCCCTCAGGTGTTAGCGCAGCAATTAGCCAAGGGTGATAACCCACAGATTAAAAATATCGCGGCCATCATCCAGCGCACCAACCCGGATATCATTTTGCTCAATGAGTTTGATTACATCCAAGACCCTAGCCAAGGCGTTTTGGCTTTTATCCGTAATTACCTCAATCAAAGCCAACATGGCCAACCGCCTATCGATTTTGGCTATCACTACTACAGCACAGTCAATACCGGACAACCTAGCGGCTTTGATTTAAACAACGACGGCAGCATCGATTCTGCGCGTGAAGACGCGTGGGGATTTGGTCAGTATCCGGGTCAATATGGCATGGTGTTGCTGTCTAAATATCCCATCGATACGGCCAAGGTTCGAACCTTCCAACACTTTAAATGGAAGGATATGCCAAGTTATACGCCAACCTACAAAGCAGACGGTAGTCCATGGTATAGCGCTGCGGCTTGGCAACAGATGCCGCTTTCAAGTAAATCGCATTGGGACATTCCGATCACGATTGGCAACGACACCATTCATGTATTAGCCAGCCACCCGACGCCGCCGGTGTTTGATGGTCCAGAAGACCGAAATGGTCATAGAAACCATGACGAAGTTCGGTTTTGGCTCGATTATATCGGTGAGCACTCAGCTTACATCTACGATGATCAAGGCCATCGCGGGGGGCTTGGTAAAGACAAACGTTTTGTTATTGTCGGTGATTTGAATTCATCACCCGATGAAGGCGACGCCTATGGAAACGCAATAGTGCTGTTAAACCAACACCCTGCGATCATCACCAAACCTGTGCCACAAAGCGCAGGTGGTGTAGCGCACTCGAAGCGCTCCCCTTTTGCTGCCAGCCATACCGCAGGTTGGCGGATGCGAGCTGACTACGTGTTACCATCGAAACAAGGCTTGGAGTTGCTGAAAAATGGCGTGTTTTGGCCAGCGCCTAACGACCCCATGGCCGAGTTGGTTGCGACCCGAGAAGCCAGTTCAGATCATCGTTTGGTGTTTGCCACGCTTCGTTTTGTTCCTATTAAATAGCAAAAAAGCAGCCTTAGGCTGCTTTTTTATCATGTTCAAGTTCACACTAAAAAGAACCGCTTAAGCCAGCGCTAACGCGATCTCGACCATTTCGTTAAAGGTGTTTTGGCGATCGGCCGCACTTAATGCTTCACCAGTACGGATATGGTCAGAGACCGTCATGATTGCCAGTGCATTGATGCCATATTCAGCGGCCACACCGTATAAACCTGCAGCCTCCATTTCAACCCCTAAAATGCCGTACTTTTCTAACGTATCAAACATGGTTTCGCTTGGGTTGTAGAACAAGTCGGACGTGAATACGTTTCCGACTTTGACATCAATTTGTTTTGCACGAGCAGCAGCAACGGCACGTTCGAGCAAATCGTAGCTAGCGATGGCTGCGAAATCCATGCCGTTTAAACGGTTACGGTTGACGGCAGAATCGGTACTTGCGCCCATGGCAATCACCACGTCACGTACTTTCACAGATAACGGTAAACCACCGCACGAACCGATCCGGATGATGTTTTTTACGCCGTAAAACTTCACCAGCTCCGTCGCATAAATCGACATCGACGGCACACCCATGCCTGACCCCATCACGCTCACAGGTTTGCCTTGATAAGTGCCGGTGTAGCCATACATATTGCGCACCGTGGTAATTTGGGTCACGTCTGATAAGAACGTCTCGGCAATGTGTTTTGCACGCAGTGGGTCGCCTGGCATCAGTACGGTTTGGGCAAAGGCGCCAACTTCGGCATTAATATGTGGTGTACTCATTGTTTTTCTTCTCTAATTACGCAGCGAACCCTGCGCTCATTCGTTGGTTGTTTGAAAATTAAAGAAACGATGTGCCGTAGGCCATCGGTTCTAGGTCAAAATAGCTAGCTAACGTCTGTCCCATATCGGCAAAACTCTGACGCTCGCCAAGTGAGCCAGGGGTGACATTAGATCCAAAAAATAACACCGGCACGTATTCGCGGGTATGCTCTGTGCCAATCCACGTTGGGTCGCAGCCATGATCGGCGGTCAACAGCAACACATCACCGTCATCGAGCATAGCCATTAATTCAGCCAAGCGTGTATCAAAGTATTCAAGCGCATCGCCATAGCCTAATGGATCGCGACGATGGCCGAAGTTTTGGTCAAAGTCGACCAAATTCGTAAACACAATGCTGCGCTCAGGGGCCGCTTGGTATTCGGCGATGGTTTTATTTACCAGCTGCTCAAGCCCTGTCGCTTTGACGGACTTTGAAATACCTTGATGAGCATAGATATCGGCAATTTTGCCGATGCTCACTACAGTGCCACCGCTTTGTGTCAATTTATCGAGCAGTGTTGGCGCAGGTGGCAACACCGAATAATCACGGCGGTTTCCCGTCCGGGCATAGGTCGCGGCACTATCCCCTAAAAACGGACGAGCAATGACACGCCCAATGTTGTAGTCATCCAATAATTCTCGGGCGACTTCGCAGAAACGGTACAAATTATCCAAGCCAAAATGCTGTTCATGGGCTGCGACTTGGAACACGCTGTCGGCCGATGTATAACAAATAGGCATGCCCGATTGAATATGCTCATCACCGAGCTTCACTAAAATGTCAGTGCCAGATGCGTGACAGTTGCCCAAAATGCCGGGCACCCCAGTGCGGGCAATTAACTCATCAAGCAAGGATTGCGGAAAACTCTGCTGTTTTGCAGTGAAATAGCCCCAATCAAACAACACCGGCACCCCAGCTATTTCCCAATGACCCGATGGGGTGTCTTTGCCACTGGAAAGTTCGCGGGCGTAACCGTAAGCGCCGAGGGTTGGGCCATTATCAACCACCGCTGCAATCTCAGAAGACGCCGCAAAGCCAGCCTTGACCAAGCCCAGTTTGGCTAAATTGGGCAGCTGTAACTGTCGTCCTCGTTCCCGAGCAAAAACGCGAGCGATGCTAGCAAAGGTATTTGCACCGCTATCACCAAACTGATCGGCATCGGGAGCACTGCCAATACCAAAACTGTCGAGAACCATGATCACTGCTTTTTTCATGCGATTACCTCGAAACGACTTACGAAACTAGTTGAGTTTTGTCCAATTCAGCCGACTGTCAATCACCAAATGTCGGCATCGCTTGCTGCTTTGCAAAAAGGGGCACGCAGCTTAGTCGGATTATTTTTATTTAGCAATAACTGATTGAACTTCGATTGACAATCGATTCAAGTCCAATTGCAGACTTTCTGAGCAGCACCGTTCGGTTTAGAGTAAAACGCCCGCCGATCGCCTGCCTCGACGCTCAATTTGCAAGTCGACACGATAAAACGTCCACCACCAGCAACACGCTGAAGCGGCTCTGCATCGATGCGTCGACAAGAAAGCAAACTTGAAAAGCAATAGAAGCAAAAAAGCCAGCTAGAAGCTGGCTTTTTCTCATCATGAAGATGGTGCCCAGAGGCGGAATCGAACCACCGACACGCGGATTTTCAATCCGCTGCTCTACCGACTGAGCTATCTGGGCAAAACTGTGTGCTATGCACTTTGAGTAAATGGTGCCGCTTATCCGAGTCGAACGGATGACCTACTGATTACAAGTCAGTTGCTCTACCAACTGAGCTAAAGCGGCTTTTAGCACCTACTCATTAACCCGGCTACGCCAAGTTATTGAATTATGGTGCCCAGAGGCGGAATCGAACCACCGACACGCGGATTTTCAATCCGCTGCTCTACCGACTGAGCTATCTGGGCAACGGGGGGTATTAAACGGATTTTGCCGAACCAAGTCAAACATTTTTTTAATTCTCTGACTCAACCGCCTATTCATTATACAATCCGTCGTTCTAAACTAGTTTTTTGGCACTTTTATAAGCTAAGTTCATCGTACTCAGCCGTTTTTTATTGTCTGACAGCATGAACTGTTGAAGAATGGATATATTCGCCAATCTCGGGCCAATTCATGAAGTCACCTGCGTTTCAACCTTTGTTATGGCGTCGTCAAACGCTGTTAGTCATTTTGCTCGTTACCGTGATGACACTGTGTGCCGGAGCCAGCCGTTACTTAAGTCGTGATATTGGGACTGTGCAACTTGCGCTTGATCACGAGGCGCGCACCATGGCGTTACTGTTGAGCAAAACGCTAGCGTTTACCCCAGAACAATTGCAACAGCAGTTGGATTTGTATCCGTTGTCTTCGGCCAGTAAGGCTGTTTATATCTTTGATAAACAAGCCCTGTTGGCTCATCAAGTCAACCTTTCATTGATCAATGCTCAATCCACGGCAGCGGAGATCCAAGCCAAAGGGCTGTTAAGCAGCGAACAACAGGTCAATGGCAGCAACTGGCGTGTGGTGGTGGTAGGACAACCGAGTGTCTGGAGTTGGTGGCCTGAGTTGTTATTGGCTATCGCGGGCTTGTTACTCGGCGTGATTTTAGCCTTTATCAATTCATTGCGGCTGAATCGAGCGCTGGATGATGAAGTCAGACAACTGACGCAACAACTGCTGGATGCAATCGCCAAAGCAGATTTCAACAGCCCACCTCAGACCTCTGCCGGTTTGCAGGGGTTAACCTTGCCGTTAAACAAACTGTATAACGCCATCATAGAGCTACAGCAGCAACTCGATACAGCCAACGGCAAAAATGCGGCGCTTCGCCAAGAAATTGAACAACGGATCCGCGTTCGAACCCAAGAGCTCGAACAATCGCGCGCCGAGGCCGAGCGAGCGAACGACGCTAAATCAAATTTCCTCGCCACGATGAGCCATGAATTGCGTACGCCAATGAACGGGATCATCGGTACTGTGGATCTGTTGCGAAAGACTCGGTTGTCCCAGCCGCAGTATCGAATGACAGACACGATCCGAGACTCATCGTTTAGCCTGTTACGCATCTTAGATGACATTCTGGACTTCTCGAAAATTGAAGCCGGTAAACTGGAACTGGAAACAATCCCGCTGTCGTTAAATGCTGTGGTTGAATCCGTCGGTCAAATTCTTGGCTCAATGGCCACCCAAAAGCAGCTCGACTTACGCTTATTTGTCGACCCCGCCATCCCGGATGGATTGCTCGGCGACCCCATCCGACTGAGGCAAATTCTGTACAATTTGGCGGGCAATGCCCTGAAGTTCACCGAAACCAGCGCTGGCCAACGTGGCAGAGTTTGGATCCGAGCCGAGTTAGTGGACGATAATATGGAGTTTTGCCGAGTCCGCATCATAGTACGGGATAACGGCAAAGGGATGTCCGCACGTCAGCAACAGACAATTTTTCAACCCTTTACCCAGGCCGAAGGCTCCATCACGCGTAAATACGGCGGTACCGGCTTGGGATTATCCATATGCCAACGGTTGACGGAGTTGATGTTTGGCAGGATCTTGCTCGACAGCGAGATTGGCAAAGGCACAGAGTTTATTGTTGAATTGCCCATGCGCAAAAGCCAAGAAGCGCAGGCGTTGGCGCAAACTGAGTTACGAGACGTGCAAGTCATTCTACTTTGTGCAGATCCAGACCATAAGGAGGCACTGCAAGCCTATTGCCAAGGCGCAGGCGCTACTGTGTTGTATGCCGATAAAATTGAAAGTCTGCGGCAATTTGTGCAAATGCCGCCGACCAGAGCGACCATTAAAACCATCTTTGTGCTCGATGTATGCCATGCGGCCGATATGGCTGCCCAATTGCAACCACTTTGGCACAGTCCTGGCTTGCAACAAAACCCTGTCCTTGTGCTGACAGAACAAGCCGATTTAGTGGATGAATCCACCGATCAACGCATCTATTTGCACTGCCAACCGCTGGTAAGAACAGCGTTTTTTGATAGTTTATTGACCTTATCCGGCAAAAAAGCCAAAGCATCTCGTGATACCTCGTTGTATGACCCGAATCTGTCGGCACCGTCGATTGCTCAAGCTCGCGAGCGAGGTCAATTGATTTTGTTGGCCGAAGACAACCCAATGAATCAAAAAGTTATCTCAGATCAGCTGCATGCGCTTGGTTACGCCGTTGAGATCGCAGATGATGGTCAAATCGCGTTGGATAAATGGCGTCATTACCGCTACCCACTGCTTCTTACGGACTTAGCGATGCCGAATATGAGTGGTTATGATCTCGCCCAAGCAATTCGTAAAGAAGCCAGCCAATATGATGACGATGATAGTGTCTATACCCGCATCGTCGCGCTGACAGCCAATGTATTAAAAGGCGAAGAGCAAAAATGTCGGGCCTATGGCATGGACGATTTTCTAACCAAACCAATCGAGCTGGCGCAATTGCAGCAAGTGTTGCAACGATGGTTGCCGCTCGCCGATACCGTGGCATCGAATCAAGACATCACCAGTATGCCGACCTCCGATTCACCTATTTGCTTTACCACCATTGCCAATTTCTTGGGCAAAGATCCGAAAAAGCATGAGGAATTTCTCAACTACTTCGTGTTGCATGGGGCGGAATTGCAAGCCGACATCCAGCAAGCGGCCACCGAGCAAAATCGAACTCAATTGCATGCGCTTGCGCATCAATTAAAATCCGTCGCCAAAAGTGTCGGCGCCTTAGAGATGTCTGCAATTGCATTAAAACTTGAACAAATGGCAGATGCCAGCGCTTGGCCAGATTTAGATGATATCGTGGCGCAACTTGAGCAAAAGTATCAAGATGTTGCCCGTTATGTAGCGCAGCGCTATTAAATTGCAGGGGGTTAGGTCTTGCCGTCCCCTCTTGATAAAAAAACGCCGGGCAAAAACACCGGCGTTTTTTATGCGGTTAGTTTGCTGAGGTATCCAGCGGCGCAAAACTTTTCACTAAATCGTCCAGCGCTTTCATCTGCGTTAAATAGCCTTCAAGCTTAGCCAACGGCAAAGCGCAAGGGCCGTCACATTTGGCTTGGTTTGGATCTGGATGAGCTTCGATAAACAATCCAGCGAGGCCAAGCGCCATCCCTGAACGCGCTAACTGAGCAGCTTGTGCACGTCGGCCATCGGCTGAATCAGTCCGACCACCTGGTTTTTGCAGCGCATGCGTTGCATCGAAAATGACAGGCGCAAATTGTTTCATTTCATCCATGCCCAACATATCAACCACCAGGTTGTTATAGCCAAAGCAGGAGCCTCGTTCACACAAAATCACCTGTTCGTTGCCCGCTTCACGGAACTTGGTAATGATATGACGCATTTCATGCGGAGCTAAAAACTGTGGTTTTTTCACGTTGATCACAGCGCCAGTTTGCGCCATCGCGACGACTAAGTCGGTTTGACGAGCCAAAAAGGCCGGGAGTTGGATCACATCCACGACTTCGGCCACAGGCGCCGCTTGATAGGGTTCGTGCACATCCGTGATCAACGGAATATGGAAGGTGTGTTTAATTTCTTCGAAAATCCGCAAGCCCTCTTCCAAGCCAGGACCACGGTACGAATGGACGGATGAGCGATTGGCTTTATCAAAGGACGCCTTAAACACATAAGGAATATTCAGCTTTTGACAGACCGTCACATAATGCTCAGCAATTTGCATCGCCAAATCACGAGATTCCAACACATTCATGCCACCAAACAACACGAATGGTTGGTCATTGGCGACGGTGAGATCGCCAATACGAACAGATTGAATGGCCATTAAAGGCTCCTTCTATTAACCAAATAACACCGGCATTTTGGTGATAGCCAAGCGAGCAGCCAGCACAACCCATCCCAGTGCACCGAAAAAACATAACAAGCGTAAAAACTTGGTTCGTCCTTTAAATGCCATCACACCCAACGCAATATAGGCGACAACAGCCAGCAGTTTTTCCGTCAACCATAAATTGACAAATGGGTACTGCGAAATAGTGAACATCAAACCTGCTGCCGACACTAACAACAGCGTATCAATGATGTGCGGCGCAACTTTCATGACTTTTTTTTGCATGACCGGCGAGTTAAACCACGCCAACAAAAAACGCACCACAAAAAAACCTACAGATAAAACCACTAACAGCATATGGCTGTGTTTCAGCGCCAGATACATGCTCTACTCCAGTTTAAAAGGTTAAGATGCTTCACAAAGACAACAAAGCCACCCGCAGGTGGCCTTGATGCCGACGAGGATTCTACTCCTCATCGGGATATTTTTGCAGTATTGCTTCGATTTTGTCGACGCGCGCCTTGAGTATTTCGACCAACATCGGGTCAAAATGTTTGCCAGACTCCGTTTCAATGTAACTAAGCGTCGCTTCCGGCGTCCAAGGCGACTTGTAGCAACGGCGATGCCGCAACGCATCATACACATCTGCTAAGGCGGCAATTCGGCCGTAAATATGAATTTCGTCGGCTTTTTTACCAGCGGGGTAACCTGTGCCATCCCATTTTTCGTGATGGTCACGCGCAATGATGGCTCCTGCTTGAATGATGGCTCGTTTGGAGTTTTTCAGGATCTCATAGCCAATGCTGGAATGTGTTTTCATCACTTCCCATTCATGTTCCGCCAGCTTCATCGGTTTGTTTAAGATGCCATCTGGGATCCCAACTTTCCCCACATCATGCAGCGGTGAGGCAAACATTAGTTTTTCAGCTTCGTCTTCAGGTAACCCAAAACAAATCGCCAATTCGTAACAGATAAATGCCACGCGCTTGACGTGGTTGCCGGTTTCGATAGAGCGCTGCTCCACGGCTTCACTTAAGCGATAGACGATTTCACGTTGGGTATCTTCAATTTCATGCTGTAATTGCACGTTTTCATAGGCAATTTGCACATTTTGTGAAAACAATTCGATCAAGCGTTTTTGGTTATCGGTCACCGTGGTGGGCAGGCCAGAGACATACAACAACGAGCCTTGGGTAAATTTACTGGTGCAATAAGCCACTAAATAATTATCACGATAGACAATGCTGCGGCTACGCAGTGCCTGATGGAATGCATCCATCAAAGCAGGTTCCAATACTGAATGGATGGCTTGGCCTTCCTTTTGCTCAAACTCGCCCAACCCCGCAAACACCACCAGCTGATCAGGATCGGTGTTTTCATTGATATTCCCGGCCACCAAACTGGACGTCACAAACAAGGCATTGTCGTCACAACCTAAAATGGACGTCAGTTGTTGCAGCACGCCATCAATAAATTGTTCCATGGAGTGTGAAGAAAACAAGTCTGCCGAGGCCGTGATGATTTTTTCAAGGCCACGGCGGCTATTGTCCAACGACAGAATATCTCGGTATGAACGCAGGCTCGACATCACGACAGTAAACAACTTTTGGGCAGTTAGTTCAGTCTTGGATTTGTAGTCGTTAATATCGTAATTGACGATGACTTGGCGCTCTGGCGCTTGGCCTGGTTGGCCTGTTCGTAGAATAATTCGGACATAATGATTGTGCAGCTCTTCACGGATATACCGTGCCACCAACAGCCCTGCGTCATCACTCTCCATCACTACATCTAACAAGATGATCGCAGCATCGTGATGCTCTTCAATCATCCGCCGTGCTTCAGTGCCTGAATAAGCGCTGACGAATTCAAGATTCTTTCCTTGAAATGAAAAGTCACTCAAGGCCAATTTTGTTACTGCATGAACTTCAGGTTCATCATCGACTATCAACACTTTCCAACTGCCGTTGTGGTGCGGTGCAGGTGCTTCCGGTTCGTCGGCAAATAAAAAATCGTTAGCCACAGCGACTCCTTTTTTCGCAGTCTGGTAACTGAATGCAAATTAGAGTGTTAACCACAAATTTTTATACCGCAATAGCCAATAGCAATTTAGCTGTAAAAACCGCAGAAAAGTTCAACGCAGTGGCAGTAATATTAAAAGATTGAGTGTTAAAGAGTTTTTTGGCCGAGGGTCAATCTGGGGCGTTGACCTAAATCATCCACAGTGCGGATTTTGGCCAATGAATACGACGCAAACAACTGCTGCACCGCGTCGGCCTGATCGTAGCCGTGTTCAATCACCAACCAGCCACCTACGGCCAGATGGGTCACCGAACCTTGCAAGATCTGCCGTATATCGGCAAGCCCCGCATCGTCGGCAACCAGTGCTGTGCGCGGTTCAAACTGGACATCGCCTTGGCAAAGTTCTGGCGCATGTGGGTCAATATAAGGTGGGTTACTGACAATTAAATCAAACACCTGTCCTTGCAGAGCGCTATACCAATCGCTTTGCACTATGGACAGATTTGGCACTTGATAACGTTGCTGATTACGTGACGCCAGTGCGACCGCATCGGCATGTACATCCACCGCCGTGACTTGCCATAAGGGGTTCTCACGCGCCAGCACCAAGGCAATAGCACCGGTCCCCGTGCCTAAATCAAGCACCTTGGCATTAGCGGGTAGTTCCAATTGTAATGCGCTGTCGACTAACACCTCGGTATCAGGCCTTGGGATTAAAGTGCAAGGCGCAACTTCAAGTTCTAAATCCCAAAACCACCAGCGCCCAGTGATATAGGCTAAGGGTTCGCCGGCTGCCCGTCGCTGCAGTGCAGCATCCAAACGCTGCAATTCAGAGGCATCAAGCGCTTGCGAGGCATACGCGATATACGCCGCTGGGGAATGATCTAAGACATCCGCCCACAAGCGTTGCGCTTCAAACACTAAATCAGTGGCATGCGGATTGGTCACAGCAAGCGGTTGCAGCACTTGCACCGCTTGCGATAGCCAATCGCGCAGCAACATTAACGATTTTCCTCAGCCAGCAGTGCTAACTGATCTGCTTGGTGTTCTAAGCGCAGCGGTTCCAGCACTTGGTCGAGATCCCCTTCCATCACATCAAGCAAGCGGTAAATGGTTAGGTTAATCCGGTGATCGGTTAACCGGCCTTGCGGGAAGTTGTAAGTCCGAATCCGTTCAGAACGATCACCTGAGCCCACGAGGCTTCGACGAGTAGATTCTTCCGCCAAGCGGCGTTTTTCATCTTCAGCGGCTTGAATACGAGATTGCAATACCGACATCGCGCGTGCGCGGTTTTTATGCTGGGAACGCTCATCCTGACATTCCACGACAATCCCCGTGGGTAAATGCACAATTCGAATAGCGGAGTCCGTGCGGTTGACGTGCTGACCACCGGCGCCAGATGCCCGGTAAGTATCAATTCGCAGATCCGCTGGGTTAATTTCAATCGCTTCGCTTTCTGGAATTTCCGGCATGATAGCCACGGTACAGGCGGAGGTATGCACACGTCCTTGCGACTCGGTAGCAGGAACACGTTGCACGCGGTGACCGCCCGACTCAAATTTCAACACACCATACGCGCCATCGCCTTGCACGCTGGCGATGACTTCTTTATAACCACCGTGTTCACCATCGTTACAGCTGACAATTTCAACTTTAAAACGGCTTTTTTCACAATAACGACTGTACATCCGGAATAAATCACCGGCAAAAATGGCGGCTTCATCCCCCCCGGCGCCTGCACGGATCTCAATGAAACAGTTGTTATTATCATTGGGGTCTTTGGGCAGTAACAGAATTTGCAACTCACCATCGAGTTGCTCAATACGCTCTTTGGCGGCTTTGAATTCGTCTTGCGCCATGTCACGCATGTCGGGATCAGAATCTTTCATCATCTCTTCAGCGCTAACAAGGTCTTCCTGCGCTTGGCGATAATGACCAAAAGCCTGTGCAATTTCTTCTAACTGACTGAACTCTTTTGATAATTCGCGAAATCGGTTCTGATCAGTGATCACAGACACATCACCAAGCAAAGCTTGTACTTCTTCATAGCGCTCAACTAGTGATTCTAGTTTGCGATAGACGGATTCTTTCATGAGAACTTTATTACCTGTTAGACGTCCAGTAAGTGACGGATCACTTCAGACGTTGGGGTCGAATCGTGTTGAGCCAAGGTCCGCAAAGTGCGAGTTGGCGCATGCATTAATCTGTTACTGAGTTTAACGGATAATTCCATTAATACTTTTTCGGCATCTTGACCGCTGGCGATCTGGTTGAGCGCTCGTTGCATTAATTCTTGCCGGACTTGTTCACAACGCTCACGGTAATCACGCACCCAATCAATATTCCCTTGCTGGGTCAGCCATTGGCTGAATTCAGCCACGCCTGTGGCAATGATTGCCTCCGCTTCTGCGGCGGCTTGTTGGCGGTTTTGCAAATTTTGCGTGACGATGTTTTGCAAGTCATCGACCGTGTATAAATAGGCATCGTCGAGTTCCGCTACTTGCGCTTCGATATCACGCGGCACCGCCAAATCCACCAATAACATCGGTTTATGACGGCGTTTTTTCAGTGCTTGCTCAACCATACCCTTCCCCACGATCGGCAAGGTACTGGCGGTGGAACTAATCACCACATCCGCATCAACGAGCGCTTGTGGGACTTGGGCTAAGCTCACCACTTGACCATCAAATTGGCCAGCCAAGGCTGCGGCTCTTTCGTAGGAACGATTGGCGACCGTCATGTTCGACGCGCCTTGTTCCAACAAATGTTTTGCCACTAATTCAATGGTTTCACCAGCGCCTATCAACAACACTTTAACGCTATCGAGTCGACCAAAAATCTGACGGGCTAAGGTCACCGCCGCAAAAGCGACGGACACGGCGCTTGCACCAATTTCGGTATCAGTTCGGACTTGTTTGGCCACCGAAAATGTTTTTTGAAATAACCGTTCAAACACGGGTTGAATGGTGCCTAGTTGCCGCGCTTGGGAATAGGCTTGTTTCACCTGCCCTAAAATTTGCGGTTCACCTAACACCAACGAATCCAAGCCACAGGCGACGCGCATCAAATGCGTCGCGGCTTTTTCGGCGCCATGCAGATATAAGTGCGACGTTAACTCGTGGCGATTGACTCGGTGAAATTCAGCCAACCATGCAATCACCTGTTCCGATTGTTCGCTGCTGCCGTTAAAATACAACTCGGTGCGGTTACAGGTCGACACGATCACCGCATCGGTCACAGCCGTTTTTGCTGCTAAATCCAATAACGCATCGGACAGCTGCTCAGGAGCAAAGGCAACTTGTTCCCGCAAAGCCACTGGCGCTGTTTTATGATTTATACCGAGTGCAAAAATAGTCATTCACCGTTTGGCCGCACAGAAAAGGGGCTAATGTGAGAGCGAAAGGCTGAATTGTACGAAAATCCGGTTGGCATGAAAAGCCTTGCACCACATCACAGCCTTTGGGCTGGATCAACTTTACAGGAATTCTGGGTGATTTTTCAGCAACTTTACCGCGCAACTCGCCAAATCACCGGCGTGTTGCTCTTCACAATACTTGCTGCAGGCTGCAGTGTTTCGCCTCCAACTCAAGTCGAAATGCCGTTGCCGCAAAACGAACGTGAAGCAAAGATCCAACAACTGAGCCAGTTTTCTATCGATGCCTCCATCAGCGTAAAAGCACCAAGCGATAGCGTAACCGGCAGTTTGCAATGGCAACAACAAGGCGAGCATTACCGCGCCGCAATGTCGAGTGTGATTGGCTTATCCATTTTTGAACTTGAAACCACTGCGACAGGCGCACGGGTTATCGCCGATGGCAAAACTCACTATGGAGAAAACGCCGCCGAACTGCTGAATTATTTATCCGGTTGGTCTTTACCCATTGAAGATATGCCACTTTGGATCCGCGGTTTGCCCAGTCACAACAGCCAGCACTTGCAACGCGATAGCTTAGGCCGGCTTCAAAGTTTTACCCTGATCGATAGTCAGCAGCGCCAATGGCAAGTCACCTACACAGATTTTTTTGCGGACTCGTTAAGTCTGCCACGCAAAATCACGCTGCAATCCGCAGATAGCCGCTTAAAACTAGTTATTCGAGAATGGACGTTGTAATGTCAGATGCCGCATTGATTCAGCCATCGGCCCCCAGCTATCGCTTGGCCGCCCCTTGTAAACTTAATTTGTTTTTACACATCACGGGCCGGCGCGCCGACGGCTATCACAATTTGCAAACACTGTTTCAAATGCTTGATGTCGGTGATGAATTGCAGTTTACGCCCCGAAACGACGGTGTGATTACATTACGCTGCAATGACCCAAGTTTAGAAACTGACGACAATTTAGTCCTTCGTGCCGCTCGTTTACTGAAAGCGCAGGCACCGGCAACTGCCGGTATCGATATATTTTTGGATAAACAAACGCCGATGGGCGGCGGGCTTGGTGGCGGCTCGTCCGACGCAGCAACCACCTTGCACGCGCTGAATCGTCTGTGGCAATTACGTTTAACGACCGATGAGCTTGCCAAATTAGGCTTAACACTTGGCGCCGACGTGCCTGTGTTCGTTCACGGTGTGACGGCATTCGCCGAAGGTGTCGGTGAACATTTGCAAGCCGTTGAATTACCGAAAACCTGGTACTTGGTAGTCACCCCCAAGGTGCATGTATCCACCGCGGCGGTGTTTACCCATGCCGATTTAATTCGCGACTCTAAACCCCTAACATTGGATACTTTACTAAACTCAGATTGGCGCAACGACTGTCAACCGCTGGTAGAACGTCTTTACCCCGAAGTTGCAATAACCCTACAGTGGTTGGTAAAATACGCGCCGTCTCGAATGACGGGGACTGGAGCCAGCGTATTTGCATCGTTCCAGGACGAATCCAGTGCTCGTCGTGCTTTGGCCGACTTGCCCCCGCAATACCGTGGATTTGTCGCCGAGGGTGTCAACCAATCCCCGATGTGGATTGGTCTAGAACAGCTGCCCGCTTAAATTTTTAGCGCCTGCAGCCATAATAAAGCCGTATCACAGGGGTCGCTTACGCGGCCTCAAATTTAAACCGGACCTATCCCGAGGATCCTACCGTGCCCGACATGAAGATATTCGCTGGTAACGCCGTACCAGAACTCGCCAAGAAAATCGCCAGCCGTTTGTATATCAAACTTGGTGACGCCGCCGTTGGTCGTTTCAGCGATGGAGAAGTCAGTGTACAAATTAATGAAAACGTCCGTGGATCGGACGTTTTTATTATCCAGTCCACTTGTGCTCCAACCAATGATAACCTGATGGAACTGATCGTGATGGTCGACGCACTGCGTCGTGCCTCTGCCGGTCGTATCACTGCGGTGATCCCATACTTTGGTTATGCCCGCCAAGACCGCCGTGTACGCTCTGCCCGCGTACCTATTACAGCTAAAGTTGTGGCGGATTTCTTGTCTTCAGTCGGTGTCGATCGCGTATTGACCGTCGACTTACATGCGGAGCAAATCCAAGGTTTCTTCGATGTGCCCGTGGATAACGTCTTCGCTTCGCCGGTGCTTTTAGATGATATGCGCAAGCGTCAATTTGAAGCGCCAGTGGTGGTGTCACCAGATATCGGTGGCGTGGTTCGCGCACGTGCAGTGGCTAAACTGCTGAACGATGCGGACTTAGCCATCATCGATAAACGCCGTCCAAAAGCCAACGTCGCACAAGTCATGCACATCATCGGGGATGTGAAAGACCGCGACTGTATCATCGTCGATGATATGATCGACACCGGAGGTACGCTGTGTAAAGCCGCTGAAGCGTTAAAAGAACAAGGGGCGCGTCGTGTATTTGCCTACGCAACTCACCCAGTGTTCTCCGGCAATGCAGCTGAAAACATCGCAAATTCAGTAATTGATGAACTGATCATCACCGACACCATCCCACTGTCTGACGAGATGAAAGTCGTCAGCAAAGTGAAACAACTGACGTTAAGCGAGATGATGGCGGAATGTATCCGTCGTATTAGCAACGAAGAATCCATTTCTTCAATGTTCGACTAATCATTTCCGTTGTTGACCTGTTAAAGAGCCGCCGCGAGGCGGCTTTTTGTTGTCTGTTTGATTGCGTCCCAACGTCTTCAGTGATACGATTACGCGCTTTTTTTTGCCAGCAGGTCGATTTATTCGGCCGGCTACAAGAGAAAATCCGGCCCGGTGCTGGTCGCGGCATCCGGGATTTTTATTTTTTGGAGATTACAATGTCTGAAGCCATTTACGTGTTAAATGCCGAAGTCCGTACAGACCTGGGGAAAGGTGCGAGCCGCCGCCTGCGTCACGCGGATAAAGTTCCTGCAATCATCTACGGTGGCCACCAAGCGCCTCTGTCTATCACTCTGGAACACAACAAACTGATCCAAGCGCAAGCGAACGAAGGTTTTTACACTCACATCCTGACAATCAACGTCGGCGGTGAAGAAGTAAAAGTTATCGCTAAAGCGATGCAACGTCACCCGTTCAAGCCAAAAGTAACTCACGTTGACTTCCAACGCGTTGAGGCTGGCCATGAACTGCACACTGTAGTACCTCTGCACTTCGTTAACGAAGCTGCTGCAGCGAAAAAAGGTGGCATCGTTGCACACCACATCAACGAAGTAGCAATTTCTGTTCTGCCACAAAACCTGCCAGAATTCATCGAAGTTGACTTAGCTGACGTTGCTGTAGGCGTAACTCTGCACTTGTCAGATCTGAAAGTACCAGCCGGCGTAACTATCGCTGAACTGGCAAAAGGCGAAGGTCATGACCAAGCCGTTGTTTCTGTCAACAAACCAGCCGGTAAAGCAGACGCTGAAGCCGCTGAGTAATGACTGAAACCATTCAGTTAATCGTGGGCCTGGGTAATCCAGGCCCCGAATACGAAAAAACCCGACACAATGCCGGACAGTGGTTTGTCGAACAACTGGCCCGTCGCCACAACGCCCCGCTAAAAGCAGATCCCAAATACCATGGCTTAACAGGCAAGTTCCTGTACAAAGGCCAAGAGATTAAGCTTTTGATCCCAACCACTTATATGAACTTAAGTGGCAAATCCGTGCTGGCGTTAGCACAGTTTTATAAAATTCCACCTGAGCAAATCCTCGTCGCACACGACGAAATGGCCCTGCCCCCTGGCACCGCCAAAATTAAACTCGGTGGTGGTCATGCCGGCCACAATGGCTTAAAAGACATCGCCAACAAGTTTGGCAACAACCTGAATTTTTACCGTTTGCGAATAGGCATCGGCCACCCAGGTCACAAAGATAAGGTGACTGGGTTTGTGCTAGGTAAAGCCCCGCAGGCGGAGCAAAAACTGCTGGATGACGCGCTCGATGAAAGCTTGCGCTGTTTTGAGCTCTGGCAGGAGCAAGGGTTGGTGAAAGCCCAACACCGCTTACATAGTTTCAACGCGGCCCCGACAACGGGCGCCTAACCGGTTCGCCGGCTTAACGACAGGAATAACATCATGGGTTTTAAATGTGGCATCGTTGGCTTGCCCAACGTCGGTAAATCAACCTTGTTTAATGCCTTGACCAAAGCAGGCATCGAAGCGGCAAACTTCCCGTTTTGTACCATTGAACCAAACACTGGCGTTGTTCCTGTGCCGGATCCACGCTTGAACCAACTGGCCGCCATCGTCAACCCGCAACGTATTCTGCCAACCACCATGGAATTCGTGGATATTGCAGGCCTGGTCAAAGGCGCGTCCAAAGGTGAAGGTTTAGGCAACAAATTCTTGGCAAACATTCGTGAAACTGACGCTATCGGCCACGTGGTTCGTTGTTTTGAAGATGACAACGTCATTCACGTTGCCAACAAAGTCGACCCAGCCGATGACATCGACACTATTAATATGGAATTAGTGCTGGCCGACATGGACAGTGCAGAAAAAGCCATTTTCCGTGTTAGCAAAAAAGCCAAAGCCGGCGACAAAGACGCTAAAGCTGAAATCGACGTGTTGGAAAAAGTGAAAAAACATCTGGAAGAAGGTTTGACACTGCGTCAACTGGACTTATCACCAGAAGAAAAAGCATTGATTTCATACATGAATTTCTTAACCATCAAACCAACGATGTACATCGCCAACGTACTGGAAGATGGTTTTGAAAACAATCCACACTTAGATGTGGTGCGTGCCATTGCTGAAAAAGAAGGCGCTATCGTGGTGCCGGTATGCGCGGCCATTGAATCAGAAATTTCTGAACTGGAAGATGACGAGAAAGCTGAATTCCTAGAATCCATGGGCTTGTCAGAACCAGGCTTAAACCGTGTGATCCGCGGTGGTTATTCACTGCTGAACCTGCATACTTACTTCACGGCTGGTGTGAAAGAAGTGCGCGCCTGGACGATTCCGGTTGGTGCGACCGCGCCTCAAGCTGCAGGTGTGATCCACACCGACTTTGAAAAAGGCTTTATCCGCGCCCAAGTGGTATCATTTGATGATTTTATCGCCTGTGGCGGTGAAGCCGCGGCCAAAGAAGCCGGAAAACTGCGAGTTGAAGGTAAAACTTACGTCTGTAAAGACGGCGACGTGATGCATTTCTTGTTTAACGTCTAAACAGCAGCATCAATGCGCCCAGAGTACTTCTCATGGGCACAAAAAAACCAGCTTCGGCTGGTTTTTTTATTCATAAAGAGCGGGAATTTGTTCAAATGGCCAAGGAACACAATTCCATAGCACAATTAAGACGTACGATAATTGTCAACCTCTTGATATCGTTTGGCTGCAATAGCAAAGATAGCTGCCGCAATTAACGCAAACGCAGCAAAGAAGTACATTAAAAAGGCCGTTTGACTAAGCCCCGTCTGGTCGACATGACTAAGAACCGCCTCACTGCGAATACTGTTATTGGCCAACAACACCCATAAGTTTCCGACAGTGACTGACAATTGCCAAAATGCCGTAATGGTGCCTTTCATCGCCGCTGGCGCTTGGCTGTAAGCAAACTCTAAACCCGTCGCCGACACCAGTACTTCGCCAAAGGTAAGCAGTGCATAAGGTAGAATTTGCCAGACGATACTCACCACATGACCGCCATCCAGCCACACCTGCAACGTACCTGCGACAATCCAGGCAAAGCCTGAAAACGTGATGCCCGCGCCCATCCGGCGTAATGCCGTCACTTGCAAACCGGCTTTTTGCAGAAATGGATACAACACAAAATTATTAAATGGAATGAGCAGCATCACCAGTGCAGGGTTTAACGCTTGCATCATCGCCGGTTCGAACCAATCAGGCCGAGTCATTTGGTTGGCTTGAAGCACCCACGTCGATGCTTTTTGGTCAAACAAGGACCAAAACGGTGTGACCAATGCAAACAACACCAATACGCGCAGCACGATACGAACACCATCGACGGCCTCGCTAGGATGAACAGCACGCGCTCGGTCAAGCTGCAAGGCGGCGCCGACGCCCCCAAAGCCCATCACACAGACTAACGCTAAACAAAGGGCTGCAACGATACCGAGACTTGCCATGTGCGACAGCGCAACCACCGCGCACAAACACCCCACCAGCGCAAAGCCAAAGCCAATATTCAACTCCCCCGAGCGTTTCGTCAGTAATGCCGTTTTGACCACCTTCAAAAAACTATGCGGATTTGCAGGATCTGCAGGAACATGCACATACCGATGGCGTCCTAACCAGAAAAATAGCGTCGCCAACGCCATTAATAGGCCTGGCAAACCAAAGGCCCAAGCGGCGCCAAAAAACTTTAATACCAATGGCATCAATAACGACGCCAAAAAAGAGCCAACATTAATGGTGAAATAAAACCAATCAAAGGCTTTGCGCGCCAAGTGTTTGTTGGACTGAGTAAACTGATCGCCCATAAAGGCAGACACCAATGGCTTTATTCCGCCCGCCCCTAGCGCAATTAAGAACAGTCCTGCATAAAAGCCATGCAGATTATGTTCAAACACCGCTAAACATAAGTGTCCTACACAATAAATCAGCGAGAGGTACAAAATAGTGCGGTATTTACCCAGCCACTTGTCGGCCAAATAGCCACCCAATAACGGGAAGAAATACACCCCAATAACAAAGGAATGGAAAATATCTTTGGCTTCACCTGCGCGCAGGTGTTCAGGAATGGATAACAGCAGCACTGTCATCAAAAATGGCGTCAGAATGTTGCGCATGCCATAAAAGCTGAAGCGCTCACAGGCTTCATTGGCAATAATATAGGGCAATTGTTTCGGCCAAGCGTGGTCTTGGTGGGTCTTCATAGCACTCTCTTCTGATTATTGTTGTAATCGAGCATACCTGAGCATACCCATACAGAACACTATCCGACGACCAATGCGGCAAAGAATTCGACAAAGGTTGCGGAGATTTTCAACGAGGTGGATAGATTTTCAGCAAACGATTCAAATCAGACGATTTCTATAAAAAAAGCGGTTGACGCATCAAAGTGTCATACGCATAATACGCGCACTTGCTTAGAACGACTAAGTAAACAGTGGCTACATAGCTCAGCTGGTTAGAGCACAGCACTCATAATGCTGGGGTCGCAGGTTCGATTCCCGCTGTAGCCACCACTCTTCCTTCGTCGTTCATGGTGTCTCGCGGAAGTGGCGAAATTGGTAGACGCACTGGATTTAGGTTCCAGCGCCGCGAGGCGTAAGAGTTCGAGTCTCTTCTTCCGCACCACAAGCAAGCCAGAATTCTACAGTTTCTGTAGGGGTGTCGCCAAGCGGTAAGGCAACGGGTTTTGATCCCGTCATTCTGGGGTTCGAATCCCTGCACCCCTGCCATATTCAAGTGGCAGTATGGTCATCAGTTCATACGATACAGCCACAGAGTTACTGTAGGGGTGTCGCCAAGCGGTAAGGCAACGGGTTTTGATCCCGTCATTCTGGGGTTCGAATCCCTGCACCCCTGCCATCATTAAGAACCCAGCTTCGGCTGGGTTTTTTCTTTGGATTTCTCTATTTCCTCAAGATATTTTGAACCACTAGTTCCTCTTTACCGATCTCCATGCTACGACTCAGCCCAACTATCTTTGTCCACCTGTCTAACTAAACACGAAACTGCCAGGCTAAAGTGGCGCTACCAAGCAGAAGTGCCACGTGATAGAAAATCCGCAAAAATGTTGGGGATGCCCGCAACTGCCACTGAAATTGGGACTCGATGATCACCACAGCACCAAGCAGCGAAAACCATGGTATGAAAAAAAACGCAACATCCCATCGCGCGAGCATAGTGACGACATCGTGCAGCAGACCATTGCCAACAAAGGTTAGCCACAGGGCAAGCGGTTTCGAGCACCATCGTTGTAATGGCCTGTAGATAAGTTTCTGCAAATAAAATCCGAACAAAGGATTCCAAATTTGCCAAAATCGTCCAAAGCTGCTGGCGGTAAACGCTCGCCTCAGATTTTGCCTTAGCTCGCCTTTGCTCCCAACCGCCAGGCCATTACGCCGCTTAGCGTAGTCAGGCCAGGTCAGTTCCATCGCTCGCGTCGTCCTTGGATTGTGGCTTTACACCAACCCTGCTGCGTATTTGCCAACCAGTGCTTTCAGCGGCCCGGCTTTGCTGGCCAGCTGCAAACCAAAGGTTCTGAGTGTTCGCACTGGAGATAGTGGTGAGCTAAACACCTGATAAAACGCATCCATCGCATTCATCATGGTGCTATTGGCCAGTCGACGTTTGCGTTCATAACGCGCAAGCATCGCCGGTTCAGCTAAATCTAGCTGTTGTTGAAATTGCGAGATCACTAATGTCGATAACTCCAGCGCATCAGCAAACCCTAAGTTCACGCCCTGCCCGGCCAGCGGATTGATGGTATGTGCGGCATCGCCGACCAGCACCACACGGCCACTGAAATAGCGATTAGCATGACTGCGTGTCAGTGGAAAATAGGCGGCCTGCTGCACGCTAAAATCACCGACATCGGCAGGGAAATGCTGCAATATCTCAGCTTTTAACTGCGCAGGTGTCAGCTTACTGAGCTGAGCCACCCGCGCATGTTGGTCATACCACACCAAAGATGCTTGCTTGCCTGGCATAGGTAGATAAGCGCGCGGCCCATGCTCCGTGAACTGCTGCCACGTCATCGGCAAGCTGTGGTACGCCGTTTCAATGTTTATCAGCATACAGGCTTGTTCATATTGCCAGCCGGTTTGACCAATGCCGGCATATTGGCGAATTTTCGATAAAGCGCCATCGGCGGCGATCACCAAACGTGCGTTTAAACGCTGGCCATCCTGCAGTGTCAACTCGGCATGATCTGCATACTGCGACAAACTCTCGACATCCGCTGGGCAATAGCGCTTTACACTGTCGGGTAGGTTTTGCCACAGCGCCTGCTGGATCTCGAGGTTTTCTATCATCAACCCAAGACGCTGCTCGTTAAGCTCGGCCGCAGTAAAATCCAAGGGCTCCTGTTTGCCTTCAAAACAACGCAAGGTATGGTAAGGCTGAAGACGACTCGCATTCATCGATGCCATAGCACCTAAGCTATCTAACCACTGCTCACTACGACGATTAATGGCGCTCACCCGTAAATCAAACGGCGCGTCCGCCGGACGCTGCGGCAATGCTTGGCGCTCTATAAGGCTGACCTGCATACCCGCACGCGAAAGCGCTACGGCTAATGAAGCGCCCACCATACCGCCGCCGACAATGACTACATCTTGCATCATGAATTTTTCCCAGCCTAAGCTCTATCTCGCTGTATTGTACGTCGCACTGCGCAAAAAAGGCTGTGCTGGATCATAGGCTTTTCGGAAAAAAACTGCTGTTTTAGGCAAATTTGCAGAAAGTTTGAAAGAAAAAACCACTTAGTTCTGTCTATTGGCAAAACCTAAGGAGCTTTGTATGTCATTTTCTATCAAATCACTTATTGCCACTGTCGCTTTGTTGCTCACTACGTTAAGTAGCGCCCATGCGCAAATCGCTGATACCCCCACCTCGGTGCGCCCGCTGTTAAATGGTCTGAACGCACCATTAGAAGCCCAAGTACAGCGCTTAACGGGCGAAAAAGTAGAACTCAAACAGCTGATTGCCGGTAAACCTACCGTGTTGGTGTTTTATCGCGGTGGCTGGTGTCCATTTTGTAATACTCAATTGGCGGGTCTGCGTAGTATTGAAAAACCGTTAGCAGACGCTGGTTATCAACTGATCGCCTTAAGCCCTGAGCCGATTGACGCCGCAGCCAAAGTCAAAGCGGAAACCGACAAAGCCCCGCTGAGTTATCAGCTGTATTCCGACGCTGGCCTGCAAGCCATGCAAGCCTTCGGTATTGCCTATTATATGGATGCCAAAACCGAAGCGATTTACCGCCAAAGCTATGGCATTAAACTGACCTATGATGCAACCGGCAAAGCCGTATTACCGGCTCCTGCAGTGTTCATCCTTGGCGCCGACGGCACTATTTTGTTTAGTTATGTGCATGTCAACTACAAAACCCGCTTAGCACCAGAGCTGCTGCTGCATGCCGCCCAGTTAGCGGCTAAACCACAGACCAAATAAACCGCATAAAAACTACATCTTTATCCGGGATTTTTGCATAAAAAATCCCGGATGATTCAACTCCTGCAAGCCTTAGAATTTTCAGAAAAATTTGATTGACCGACGCCTAAATTTGCGGCATTTTGCGCCCCTTTGTTGGTCGGCACGTGCAGCCAGTCCAAGGCCCTCGTGCGGCCATGGTCACTCAACGTGAGCCGACCGCGACACCACCTTTGAGTACAAATTTTGCTGTGCGCAGGGAAACTGACTACAGTATGGTGTCTTAGTCGAATCTTTTGTCAGGAGATGTACTGCATGCGTAAGGTTACAGTTGCAGCCACCCAAATGATCGGTGGTTGGGATGTTGAAGAAAATATCGCCCGTGGTGAAAAACTCGTTCGCCAAGCCGCCAGCCAAGGCGCGCAAATCATCCTGTTGCAGGAATTGTTTGAACGTAACTACTTCTGCCAAAAGCAAAAACCAGAATACTTAAACTTCGCAGTGCCGCTGGAAGAAAATGCTGCATTTTTGCATTTCCAAAAAATCGCCAAAGAATTAAACGTGGTACTGCCGATTAGTTTCTACGAACGTGCCGGTAACTGTTTATACAACAGCGTGGCGGTCATTGACGCCGATGGCAGCTACTTGGGTACCTACCGCAAGAGCCACATTCCTGATGGCCCAGGCTATAGCGAAAAATACTACTTCACGCCAGGCGATACCGGGTTCAAAGTGTGGGATACCGCGTACGCGAAAATCGGCATCGGTATTTGCTGGGATCAATGGTTCCCAGAATGTGCGCGCAGCATGGCACTGATGGGCGCGGAGCTGTTGTTCTATCCAACCGCGATTGGCAGCGAGCCACACGATGCGACGATTTCATCACGCGATCATTGGCAACGCACGCAACAAGGCCACGCCGCAGCAAACTTGGTGCCACTGATTGCATCAAACCGCATCGGCACTGAAACTGAAGGCGATTTCTCGATTACCTTCTATGGCAGCTCCTTTATTGCCGACCAATTCGGCGCCAAGGTGCAAGAAGCCGATGAAGTCAGCGAAGCTGTGTTAGTTCACACCTTTGATTTGGACGAATTAGCGCATATCCGCCGCAGCTGGGGCGTGTTCCGTGACCGTCGGATCGATATCTTCGACACACTGCTGACCAAAGACGGCAAAACCGTACCACGCAACAGCGTCGAATAAGCGTTCGCAACGACTTACACCGTGAAACAGGCCGGCCATGCTGGCCTGTTTGCACTTTCAGTCGCTGCACTAACTAAAGTTTTGATTTTGTAAGGAATGTCCTGTGAGTGGATTTATTTCTGACCGTACGCTAACCAGCACGCCGCGTGCAGATGGTTTTTATATGCCAGCCGAATGGGCACGCCATAAGCAAACGTGGATGGTGTGGCCAGAGCGCACCGATAACTGGCGCATGGGCGCCAAACCGGCGCAAGCCGCATTTTGTGCGGTGATCCGCGCTATCGCCAAATTTGAACCTGTCACCGTGATGGCCTCAGCACGCCAGTTCGCCAATGCGCAAGCGCAGCTGAGTTTAGAGCCAACCAATCACCCAATCCGCGTGGTTGAAGTGTCCAATAACGACGCTTGGTGCCGTGACACTGGCCCCACCTTTGTTACCAATGGCAGCGAAGTGCGTGGCGTCGATTGGACCTTCAACGCCTGGGGTGGCCTAAACGGCGGTTTGTATTTCCCGTGGGATTTGGACGACCAAGTTGCGCAAAAAGTGTTAAATATTGAAGGGTTACCGCGTTATCGCACCGAAGGCTTTGTGCTCGAAGGCGGTGCTATTCATGCCGATGGTGAAGGCACCTTGCTCACCACCGCAGAATGTTTGTTAAACCCAAACCGCAACCCGCATTTAACCAAAGCCGATATTGAACAGATGCTGAGCGATTATCTGGCCATCGACAAAGTGATTTGGTTAGAGGAAGGCATTTTTAACGACGAAACCGACGGCCATGTCGATAACATGTGCTGCTTTGTGCGCCCCGGTGAAGTGCTGCTGGCGTGGACCGATGACGTTAACGACCCACAATATAAACGCTCACGCGACGCATTAGCCGTGCTTGAAAACAGCACCGATGCCAAAGGCCGTCAGTTTATTGTGCACAAGTTGCCGGTGCCAGGCCCTTTGTATGCCAGTGCTGACGAATACGCCACGGTGGATTTAACTGGGGCTGCAGCGCCACGCGAAGCGCAAGCTCGGTTGGCCGGTTCCTATATCAATTTCTATTTGTGCAACGGTGGCTTAATTCTGCCAACCTTTGATGATCCAATGGATAGTGTGGCGCAAGACATCCTGCAACGCGTCTACCCAAATCATCAAGTGGTGACAGTGCCAGGCCGGGAGATTCTGCTTGGCGGTGGTAACATCCACTGCATCACGCAGCAGCAACCGGCCTAACGCGACCTGCTGATTTATTGCACGACACAAGGAGCCATAGGGCTCCTTTTTTTATAGCTGCGATGTTATTCAGTAGTTCGTGAATTATTTTTTGTTTTTTAATTTACAATTTATAGACATTTTAATACACCTTGTTACCATCAAGCCGCCAATTTGCGCATCATCACTGATCGAAAATAAGGGAGCATGATGAAACAACTACAAAAAAGCCTGTTGTCAGCCGCGGTGCTGATGGCCATCGCCGCCTGTGGTGGCAACGAAAACCTAGCCCCACAAGTCACACCACAAATGGATATTGCTGGTCACAAAGTCGGTCTAGCCTCTACATTTACCATTACGGTCAGCGACGGTAATGCTGACGCCGTTAGCTTGTTAAGCGTGACGGAGAAAGGTGCCGCCGTGACGGCGTCGGGCTCCACTTACAACTTAAGCACTGGTGTTCTGCAACTAACCAGCACCCAGCAAAAAGATGTAACAACCACCTTTAAATTCAGCTTTATCCCAACGAGCGCTGCAGCGACGTCGGTGCAACTGCAATTTAGTGATAGCAAAGCCAATACCACAACCACAGTGCAATTAACCGGCGCCGCGTCTGATCCGCTGTTTGCTCAGCAATGGCATCTGCAAAACAGCGGCCAAAAAGCCTACGCCTTAGACCCAGCCTTCAAGCAATTTTTAATTGATATGAACATCGCTGACGGCATGACCAAAGACCAAGCCACCACCTTGGTCAACGCCTTCTGGGCTCGCCAAGAAGCGAAATTGGTGAAAGGTGAAGACATGAACGTCATGCCTGCCTATGCCAAAGGCGCCACAGGTCAAGGCACCGTGGCAGTGGTTGTTGATTCTGGCTTAGAAATTGCGCACGAGGATTTGCAAGCCAATGTGTTGCCAAACCGCTCGCTTAACTTTGTTTCTGGTGTCTTAAACCCAACAGATCCAACCAATACCAGCACGACCGGTGACCATGGTACTAGCGTGGCCGGCTTGATTGCCGCAGAGGCATGGAACGGCAAAGGTGGCCGTGGTGTGGCTCCAAATGCCAAACTCATTGGCATGAATTTCTTGGAAGAACAATCCGATCTGGCATTGTCATTATCCCACGGAGCTCCAGGCAGTGGCATTACCAAGAGTGAAGCAATTGCCGTGTTTAACCGCAGTTATGGTATCACCTACCCAACAGCACTGAGCTTCAACGAATTTGAAGATATCATCCAATCACAAACCGCGTTGCTGCGTGATGGCAAAGGTGCGGTGAATACCAAATCGTCTGGAAACTCGTTTGTGGATGGTGGGCGCTCACTGGAAAATAACCTGTGTGCCGCCAACGGCGCGAACAGCCTGAAGTTAACCTGCTACAACGCAAACTTAGAAAACTCGCAAGCTTCTCCGTACTACTTCAGCATTGGTGCCGTCAACACCGACGGTAAACACACCAGCTACTCCAATGCCGGTGCCAACCTGATTGCGGTAGCGCCATCAGGCGAATACGGGGATGATGCACCAGCCATGGTCACCACCGACCAGTCCACCTGTTTGCGCGGTTATTCTTCATTTGCAGTTGCAGACATGTATGACAACTTCTTCGGCCCAGGTTTCTTTGCGGCGGCGTACCCATTTAACAATCCTGGCCACGCAGACAACCCAAGCTGTAACTACACCAGCAGCTTCAACGGGACCAGCTCTGCGGCGCCAAATGCTGCAGGTGTCGTCGCCTTAATTTTATCAGCCAACCCAGCGCTGACCTACCGTGATGTGCGCCACATTCTAGCCAATACCTCGACAAAGGTTGACCCAAGCAACGCTCCGGTCACCTTAGATGTAGGCACCGACAAATTTGTAGCGCACCAAGGTTGGGTTAAAAACAAAGCCGGCATCGAGTTTAACAATCTGTATGGTTTTGGCCGTGTCAACGCGGGTAAAGCCGTAGAAATGGCCACCAACTACAGCGCAAAATTAGGTGATTTAAAAACCAGCGCATGGATAGGGACAGGTGTTTACGCAAAAGATGGCAAAGCACTGAATTTAGAAGTGCCTGATAACTCTGCTAAGGGTGCAGAAATTGCCCTTGAAGTGACCGACAACGTGACGTTAGAGGCTGTGCAGTTCCAATTCCAAGTGGCGAACAGCGAAATGACCTTAGACAACTTTGGTGGTTTTGGCACGACAGCCGGGACTGACTTAGCGATCGAAGTGACGTCACCGGCAGGCACGCGTAGCGTCTTGTTAAGTTCTAAACAAGCCTTGGTGGTGCCAGCTGCCGGTGCTGAGTTCTTTGATGGCTATATTCTCAAAGACAGTGTGATGTTATCGAACGCGTTTTATGGTGAAAGTGCCAAAGGAACTTGGAAAATCCGCGTGTTAGACGTCAATGGCAAAGACATTGCGGCGACCGGTGGTTTATTGCAAGTTTCCGGTTATAAAAATAACAGCCGTCCATCTGTGGTGGAAGGCGCTGCTATCCGCACATTTGGCCACTAAGGTTTAGGAGAATAACCATGCGTTTATCTATGATTATGTTAGCAATGGCGATGACTCAGCCTGCGGTTGCCATGGCAGAGACCGACCTGGTGTCGATGGATCGTCAGGCCGTTACTGCGACCGAAACGATTGAATTGCAGCCGCAGCAACACAACACCTTCGACGGCTATCAATTAGTCTCTGATGTGGTGGCACTGGACAAATCAGTACCAACCGATGCGGCAGTCGTTGGCGAATTAGGTTCACATCAATTGGTGCAAGCCAAACAGGCAACAGCAGCCGGTGTGCGTGCACAAAGTGTGGTGCGGAGCGTGATGACAGGCCAATTAGGTGTGGTTACAGGCCGCATCAGTGTGATCACCAATGACCCTGCGACCTTAGCTAGCGTCGCACAACAACTGGGTTTGAAATCGGTGCAAAGCCTGAATCAAGGTCAACTCAGCATGTTCCAAGCGCCGGCAACCGCAGATTTGCTTGAACTCAAACGGACGTTAAGCAAAGTGCAAGGCGTGCGGGCAACGCGTTTAGACGTGGTGGAAGCGCGCTACAAAGCGCAATAATTTCGCGACAAAGACAACAAAGGCGCCTCAGGGCGCCTTTGTTTTATCATTTTTCCTTGGTGTACCTAACTTCTTTGAAGCCGCTCGTAAGCCTCAAAGCTGACAGGGCAAGCCGCGGCTTATTGAGCTTTACGCTCAGCGATATAACGATTCACCACCCGCTCAAGGATCGCAATTGGCATCGAGCCATTTTTCAATACCACATCGTGATAATCTTGCAGGTTGAATTTATCCCCTAATTCAGACTTAGCCTTTTCTCGCAACTCCAGCAGTTTCAGCATGCCAATCTTATAGGCACAAGCCTGGCCAGGCATCACGATGTAACGTTCAATTTCCGCTTGCACATCACTGGCTGCGATGCCTGAGTTATTCGACATATAGGCAATAGCTTGTTCGCGGGTCCAACGTTTGTAATGAAGACCGGTATCGACCACTAACCGAATGGCACGGAACAATTCGTCTTGCAGCCGTCCTAAATCGCTGTATGGATCATCTTTGTACAGCCCTAACTCAGCCATTAGACGCTCGGTGTATAAAGCCCAGCCTTCGGCATAGACGGTAAATGGCAATAATTTACGGAAGGTTGGCACGCCTTGCAGTTCTTGCTGGATAGCAATTTGGAAGTGATGGCCTGGGATCCCTTCATGCACCGCCAGCGTTTTCATGCTGAATTTTGGCGTGGCTTTGATATCGTACAAATTGGCATAGAACACGCCAGGACGTGAGCCGTCCATCGCCGGTGCTTCATAATAAGCGCCTGGCGAGGTTTTCTCAGCAAATTCGGGCACTCGACGCACTTCCATCGGCGCTTTAGGGCGCAAACGAAACGCTGGGTCTAACCGCGCTGTGATGTCTTTTAGAATAGTGTCGTAATCTTTTAGGATTTGCTCGCGCGCTTCTTTGGTATCTGGATACAAGAAACGGTTGTCATCGCCAAGCTTTTTCATCATGCTGGCGACATCATCCCCTTGCACGCCTTGGGCATGCAGGATGTCTTTCATTTGCGCCTGAATACGCGCCACCTCGGATAACCCGAGCTCATGGATTTGCGCCGGAGTTAAATCGGTGGTGGTGTGTTGCCGTAACATATACGCGTAATACGCATCTCCATCTGGCAGCTTCCACACACCATCGTCGGTCGTGGCGCGGCTGATGTTATCCGCCAAATAGCCGCTTAATTGTTGATACCCTGGATTGACCGATTGCTCCATCGCTTGTTTGGCACTTGCTGCCAGCTGAGTTTTCTTCTCAGCGGCAATGCTGTCAATTTTAGCAATGCTATCGACGAAATGTTTATACAGCAGCTGTTGTTCCACCGGCCCTTGCACCAACCCGTCGACTTGCTCTTTGACTTTCTCCAGCACAAAGCGAGGCGGCACCACGCCTTTTTGCGCCCGAATGTTCATGTCGGTGACGACTTCACCCAGCACGCGTTTGAACTCGTTTAAACGTTGTACATACATCTCTGCGTCTTTTTCGTCATGCAGTTGATGGTTGTTGACCATAAACTTCGGCAATTCGCCTTGCACGCCAAACAGCTGATTAACTGGATAACTGTGATAACGGAAGCGATCGGCGCCGTTGAGCTGTTCCGTTAAAAACCAATCCAACATGTCGTAACTTAACTTTTCATCGGCGGTCATGCTGCTGGTGTCATAACTATGCAACATATCGACATTGGCTTTTAAATCGGCCAATTGTCTGTCTGCAGCCTCTTGAGAACGGTCATCTAACTTGGCATTGTGCCCCCGGATCCCGAGGCCTTCTAACAAATGAAGGCTGGTTAATAACTCCGGGCTTTCTAACGCGAATTGCAAAAATACGCGCTCGTAAAATACTCGAATCGACATGGGCTTAAACCAAATCGCATTCACCACTAAAAAACTGATGGCTAATAACGCCAACAGCATCAGCCGCTTGAACCACGTCCACATACGAACCCCCTAATAATTATATTTATAAACAGTCATTTACCACTCTAGCGGTAATCGTCGGCAAAACAAAGTGCTACTCCTTGGATAAAAGCCCAGATCCGCCCCTTTTGTTCATTAGACAATTCCATTAAAATGTCCGGCTTCCCCTTGTCTATTGGTTGTGTCAAAGGAGCACCCCATGGCTAAAGCCTGTGCCTGCCATATTTTGGTAAACACTCAACAAGAAGCGGAACGTCTAAAGGAACAAATTGCCAAGGGGGCGAATTTCCAAGAACTGGCACGTAAACATTCTTTATGTCCTTCAGGAAAAAAAGGTGGTGACTTGGGCGAGTTCCGTCCTGGTCAGATGGTCAAAGCCTTTGATGACGTGGTGTTTCGCAAAGCGGTGCTGGAAGTTCATGGTCCAGTGAAAACGCAATTCGGCTTTCATTTAATCAAAACCTTGTACCGTACTTAACGGAGTTTCAATGGACGATATTCGTCTTGTTAACCTGTCGTATGACCAAGATGCCGAGTCGATGCTCGGCATTTTTAACTATGCCATTTTGCAAACCACGGCCTTGTATGAATACAAGCCCAGAACCATGGCGGTGATGCAAACATGGTTTGCCAATAAAGCAGCAGGCGATTTCCCCGTATTGGGTTTGAAAGACGCGACAGGCAAGCTGCTGGCTTTTGGCAGCTACGGCACATTTCGCGCATTTCCAGCGTTTAAATACACAGTGGAACATTCGGTCTATGTGCACCCAGACCATCATGGCAAAGGGCTGGGACTGTCGATGCTTAATGCCATCATCGACGCGGCAAAGCGTCAACAGGTGCATGTGTTAGTCGGCGGCATTGATGCAGCAAATACGGCGAGTATCGCCTTGCATGAAAAATTGGGGTTTACCCACAGTGGCACGATTACCCAAGCGGGGTTTAAATTTGGTCGTTGGCTTGATTTAGCGTTTTATCAGCTAACTCTGCAAACGCCTGACCAGCCGATGGATGATCCGCAGGTCTAGCCGTTCCACGAACAATGTGTATAAAAAAACGCCGTCTCAGACGGCGTTTTTTTACGGATTGCGCGGGCGTTTTTTACCGAGCAACTCAGCGCGAAGACGTGCTTTTTCTTGTGACAACTTCTTACTGTTACTGACTTTTTTCTTTGGCTTGACCTCATCCCAACCATCATCAACAGGATTGGCTTTATGGGTGCCTTTGGAAGAATGGTTAAACCTTGGATCATGCTCGTAGCCTGCCAACACCTGTTGCGGGATCACTTGATGGGTCAGCTTTTCAATCGCCTGCAACATTGGCAAATCATCAGGGGTGACAAGACTCAAGGCATGGCCTTCTTTACCGGCCCGGCCGGTACGACCAATCCGATGGACATAATCTTCGGCTTGATGCGGCATATCGTAGTTAATCACAATCGGCAAATCATCGATATCCAGACCTCGTGCCGCGATGTCAGTCGCCACAAGCACGCGCAAGGTGTTGTTTTTAAATTCTTGCAGCACTTTTAAGCGATGACCTTGGCTTTTATCTCCATGAATGGGCTGTGCTTCGATACCATCCAATGCCAACTGTTTGCACAACCGATCTGCACCCGTTTTTGTGCGCACAAAAATCAGCACTTGTTGCCAGTTTTTCTTGCCAATGAGCTCGGATAAAAACTCGCGCTTGCGTTGTGAATCCACACGATAAGCGATCTGAGTCACTGCGCTGGCGGTTGAATTCGCTCGCGCCACTTCCACAAGCACAGGTTGATTTAATAACGAATCCGCCAGCTCTTTGATTTCTTTTGAAAAAGTGGCTGAAAACAGCAAGGTTTGCCGTGTTTGAGGTAACTTGGCCATGATCCGTTTGATATCGTGGATAAAGCCCATATCCAACATCCGATCGGCTTCATCCAGAACCAACACCTCTAACTGGAACAAATCCAGTGCGCCTTGATGCAGATGATCTAACAAGCGACCTGGTGTCGCGATCAGGATATCGAGTCCCTGCGCCGCTAACTCCAGCTGTGGATTAATCGATACACCACCGTAAAAGACCCCAAACCGCAGCGGTAAATGTCGACCATAGGCGTGCACGTTATCAGCCACTTGCTGGGCTAACTCGCGGGTTGGCGTTAAAATCAAACTACGAACTTGCTTGGGTTTGAGCGGCTTGGGCGTATTGAGTAACAATTGCAACATCGGCAAGGTAAAGGCCGCCGTTTTACCAGTGCCTGTTTGCGCACCACCCAGTACATCGCGCCCAGCCAAGATCAGCGGGATCGTTTGTGCTTGGATCGGAGTCGGACTTTGGTAGCCTTGTTCAGCCAAGGCCGCTAAGATAGCCGGATGCAGGGCAAGTTCGTTGAATTGCATAATCAAATTCGTCGGTATTCCAAAAGGCCGGCAGTATACCAGAAACCATCGGTGGACAAAGCATGACAGACTGGTCCCTCTATTTATTGCAAAACCAAGCCGGCATGTTATACGCAGGCATCAGTACTGCACCCGAGCGACGTCTGCGCCAGCATAACGGCGAAATCAAGGGCGGCGCCAAAGCGCTTCGTGGCAAGGGGCCCTTTCAGCTTCGTTATCAGTTTCAATGCCAGGATAAGTCGCAAGCGCTGTCTCTTGAATATCAACTCAAGCAGCAGCCTCGTCAAAAGAAATGCCAATGGTTTGAAGCCTTACTACAGACGAATCTCCCGCTGCTTGCTACAGACCCACCGGCACCGCCTGCTGACTGCGCGCTTGAACCCACTGCGTAAACTCATTAACTGGCAATGGTTTAGCAAAATAATAGCCCTGTACTAAATCGCACTTCATCTGCTGAAGCAGCAGCAAGGTTGCTTCATCTTCCACCCCTTCGGCAATGACGATTTGCCCCATGGCATGGGCTAGCTCAATGGTGGTGCGCACGATCAATTGATCTGTCATATCCTTGGCTAAATTGGTGATAAAGTGCCGGTCAATTTTCAGTTGCTGCAATGGCAGGGTTTTCAAAAATGCCAAGGATGACTGCCCTTTACCAAAGTTATCCAAGGTCAGCAGACTCCCCTGCTGATGCAGTTGTTTTAGTGTCTCTATCGAGCGTTCTGGCATGTGCATGACTACATCTTCTCGCACTTCCAGCACGAGCTGGTGTGCATCGACATGATGCTGCTCTAAGGTTGTGTGCAAGCGCTGCGGTAAGTCGCTATCGAGAACATCATGCACCGACAGATTAACGCCTACTTTTAAATCCAGGCCTTTGCGTTTCCAGCGCGCCAAATCGGCACTGACCGTATTGACCATCCATTGGGTGATCACATGGATACAGCCGGCGTACTCAGCGACCGGAATAAATTCAAGCGGCGAGACAATACCAAGTCGCGGATGACGCCAACGTATCAACGCCTCAGCCCCCAAACATTTGCCATCTTTGAGACGCATGACTGGCTGATATAACACGAAAAATTCATCGGTTGCCGCCGTCACAGGTAAATCACGGATCATCGCTAACTGACGATTATGCGCATCGTCCAGCGCAGGGGTAAAATGCACTAACAACACCCCGTCACGCTGCGCCTGCTGCGTGGCGATACTCAATTCGCGCAGCCCGTTTTGCATGTCGGCCCCGGCCTGCAGCAGATGACAGCCTGCGACCAATCGCAGTTGCAACTTACTCTGTACTAGCGTGTAATTTTGCGCCAGCCCAGTGAGGATTTTCCACACCTGCGCGTCATCGGGTTGTTCGGGGAACGCGATCAGAAATTCGATACTGTCCAACCGTGCGGCAAGTACCGCATCAGACTGCTCTTTTAACCGTCTGGCTAACTGCAGCAAAATTTCATCACCACTGGCAAAACCCAGGCTGTCATTAATCTCTTTAAAACTTTGAATACGGAACTGCAGAAGAAGCAGGGGTTGGGTCAGCAAACTGCTTTCAATTTTTTGACTTGCGGCAAATCGATTGTATAGACCGGTTAAACTATCGTGAGTCGCTTGATATTGCAGATGATGAAAACGCTCGGTGAGCGCGTGTTTCATTGCAAACATTTGTTGATAGAGTTGACCGATTTCGTCGTTGCGAAAAGTGTCATGCAATTTAATCGATTCGCCACGCCCAACCGCACGGGCAAAACGTTGCAGCGACAACAGCGGTTTAATCAGGCCTCGGCTATGGCCGATCACTAGCAGCACGGACGCCATCGAAATCAACACAAAGACCGTGACAATTTTACTCACCACTTGGTTGGCTTGTGCCACGACGTCGGCACTTTGGATCTCGCCGCGCCAAAATGCTTGCATCTCGGATGCCATCACCGAGATCTCTCGCCACTGCACGAGGGCATGAGTATCCGTCGGCGAGGTACTGTCCAAGGTCTGGGCGCTGATAGCCGCCGCAGGGTCTGCAATAGGGTGTCGAAGCCCTGCCTGCTGCAACCATAACGAGGCTTGCACCTGTTCCCCCGCCGCAGTGGCAGTCAACGTTGCATCCAGTCGCATACAACCGATTAAGCTAGCTTGTAACGCACAGGACCACAGATTGCCTTCGACCACGAAAACCCCTGCCCCCTTTGCTTGTAATGCGGTCGACAACCGTGGCCAGACGGCTCGCCATTGGTTTTCATCCGGCCATACCACCAATGGCTGACCAGAAGATTGCCACATCAATACCGACAGCTGATGATGATTGGCTTCTTTACTTAAGGCATCGACACTGGGCGGGGCAATGAGCGCGGCCTGTGAAGCAACTAAAGCCGCGGTTAACTCGCGTTGCTGAAGATTTTGCTGCTTCTGCCAAGCGAGATGCGCTTGTTGCAGCTGACCCGCTTGCTGTTGCAAGCTCATATCCAAATAAGTACTTCGAGCGACCCAAGACGCCGCAATGACCATGATCGCCAAGATTAAGAACACCAAGGCCAGCATGCGCCAACGCAATGATATAAATCGGCTTGTGGCCATTGGATGACTCCTCTGCACTCAAGTTTTTTAAACCTAGCTTATCTAGACGACAGATGCGACTTTTCAGCCAAATAACTGCGACACAAGTACAATAGCCAACAGCCTTTTCTGCTGATAAGGTGGCAAAAGACCAGTGTTCGAGGTGTGCTTTGGAAAATTTCGTATTTATTCTGTTGTATTTAGCCATTGGGGTGGCACTTCGGCGCGTACCGCGCTTTAACAATGACTTACCGCCACTCTTGAATAATTTAGTGCTGTATGTGGCACTTCCTGCTCTGATTATTGAAAAGCTGCCACAACTTCATTTTAGTTGGTCATTGTTGATCCCAGCTCTCACGCCTTGGTTACTGCTGCTGTGTGTCGTCGCCATGATTGTGCTACTCGGTAAATTGTTACAGTGGGATCGTGCCACCATTGCGGCCATGCTCATCGTGTTGCCTCTTGGCAATACCTCGTTTTTAGGGTTTCCGATGATCCAAGCCTTGTTTGGTGAAGCCTGGATGCCCTACGCCATGATTTACGACCAAGTGGGTTCGTTTGTAGCCCTCGCCACTTACTCAACCTTACTCGCAGCCTATTACGGAGAGCAGCAAGTCCAAGTGACACCTAAAGCGATGCTGATGAAAATCGTCAGCTTTCCGCCTTTTTTAGCCTTAATCATTGGTTTAATGCTGAAAAACTTTAGCTACCCAGCGATCATGACTAATTTTCTGCATAGCTTATCCGTGACCTTAGTGCCGCTTATTATGATTGCCGTCGGTTATCAAATGCAGTTTAGTTGGAGTGGTGAGCGACTTTCCCCATTGCTTGCCGGTTTATCAATCAAATTAATCGGCATGCCACTGCTGGTCTGGTTGGGGTGCCTTGGATTAGGCCTTCAAGGCAAAGCCGTGGATGTTTCAATCTTTGAGGCTGCAATGCCGCCGATGATCTCCGCTGGCGCTATTGCGATGATGGCAGGACTTGCACCCCGCTTGGTTGCGGGGCTCGTAGGCTATGGGTTGTTGTTAAGCTTTATCACGTTACCGATGTGGTATTGGCTTATCACATCGGCTTAATTGGCCACCCTTACTTCGAGCGCTCGGCCAAGCTGGCATCAAGCCCAAGTAAGGCGCTTAGCACGGTTTCCGTTGCCGCGATGTAAAAATCACGGTCGGCTTTGTCGGCGCTATCGGTCGGTTGATGGTAGTCAGCATGATCCGGCACGCCGAAGTACCAATTCGGTATCCCCTGCTCGGCAAATACGCCATGGTCACTGTCGTTCCGCCAATCGGGCGTGTGTCCAGCAATGTACCAAGGCCGGTCATTGCCTTGGATCAGATGAATGGGCGTCGTTTGCTGCACAGCGGTCAAGATGTCGGCAAATTCCGGATAAGCCCAACTGCCGACCACAAACAATTGGTGGTCGGTATTGCGGCTGAGCATATCAAGGTTGATATTAAACGCCACGTGCAGCGGCTTCGCAGCGGTATTGACCAGCTGTTGCTCAGTAAACAACGCGCGCGCACCGACTAAACCGCGTTCTTCTTCATCCAAAAGAGCCACAATCAGGGTGTGGCGCAGCGGTCGCTTTTTGACATAGTCGGCAATCGCCAGCACTGCCGCAACACCGGACGCATTGTCGTCAGCGCCTAAATAGGTTTTATCACCCACCACACCCAAGTGGTCATAATGAGCGGTCAAGACAATGGCTGTGGCCGCGTTGTCGGTACCATCGATTTTCGCCAGAAGGTTAGTTCCAGTCGAATACGGCGCTAAAAACAGTTGCTTGGCATCGCTGGTTGCTTGCAGCGGCGCTAAACCAAGCGCCACCAAACGTTGTTGCAGATAAGCGATCGCCTGCTGATGCCCGCTTTGCCCTGGGCCGCGGCCGGCCATCTGCGTACTTGCTAGCGTTTGAAAATCGACAAGTTGCGCATTGCCATTGAGCCGTGCCTGCAATTGAACGTTCGTACTATGCGGCTGCGCTTGTTGGCGCAGCTGTTCTTGCCCGGTCAAATAGTCTTGCCAGCGGTCAAATCCCAACCGAGCGCATGCGCCTAGTGCTATCAATGCTGTGACAACTAAAACCCACTGTTTACGACTCACCTTTGACTCCCTTGGTCGCTGCGACTTATGGTTCCCTGAACAACAAAGGCGGATAAATCCGCCTTTTGTGCACCGCCGAGCTCTTTGTTAATGCGCCAAAATATCTTTCGCTAAATTCAGTAACTTCGGCAAAAACTCTTTATCACGCTTGGCCAGCTCCACTTGTTCATCAAGCACATCATGCAGAATTTGGTCCGTGGTCAACGGGTTTGCCAATACCACTCGAAACACCGCTGTTTCATGGCGCAAATAACGCTCTGGCGTTAACCGCGTACGCGACACAAACGAGCGGCCCTCTTCGCGTTGCCGTTTTTGGATAAATTTGGTCAAGCCTGACAACAAGTCATTGAGTTTTTTCAGCAATTCCGCATCACCCGCGGCACGCAGCTTGTGGAGCGCCTGTTGCACTTGCGCTGGCACGTAGCGGTACGTCAGCAAACACAACTCTGGCGCTGTGACTAACTCAAAATCAGGGTGCAAATCGATTAAACCGGCAAAATAGCGGGCTTTTTCCAGTGAACGGTTGATCAGAATTTCATAGCCTTTGCGACCAATCACCTGCAAGCAGCCGTGCACCAAAAATGCCATGCCAGGGCGCGAGCCTTCCAGCGTCTGGCTACCTAAGTCTTTGGAACCTTTGCGCAAAATGTATTCGGCGTGGTGTTCAATCGCGTGCGCGCTGGATGGGTGCTTAAACACCACCATGCCGGCGCCCATCGGCACATACATTTGTTTGTGCGCATCAATAGTCACCGAATCCGCCAGCTCAATGCCGTTTAATAAATAACGATATTTATCCGACAGTAACGTCGCGCCGCCCCACGCCGCATCGACGTGGAAATGACATTGCAACTCGTTGGCAAGCGCAGCAAGTTCCGGCAAAGGGTCAACACTGCCAGTCTCTGTGGTGCCAGCAACCCCAACAATCGCCATTACTCGCACCTTGCGGCGATGCAGTTCATGCGCGATATCACGCATCTTTTGCACATTGACTTTGTTGTCGTCATTGGTTGGCACTGGGATCAGCATATCGCGGCCAATCCCGAGCAAATCTGCGGCTTTTTTCAGTGAATAATGGCCGCGCTCAGACACTAAAATGGCTAAATCTTCATAGCCATAATGTTTCATGGCGCGGAACAAACCTTCTTTGGCCACGCCTTTGAAATCACCATCAGCTTTGAGCAAACGGTTCCGCGCGATCCAAAGCGCCGTCATATTGGCAACGGTACCGCCTGAACAAAAAGCACCGAGCGAATGATTGGCGCTGTGCAACCACTTTTTATAAAAGCCTTCGGCTTCGCCGTACACCAAATGGTGCATCATGCCAAGCACTTGACGCTCCAGTGGCGTAAAGGCCTTGGAAGTTTCGATTTTCACCAAGTTTTGGTTCAAACCGACCATCATTTTCGACAGCGGCAGCACAAAATACGGCAAGGCCGACGTCATATGACCGATAAAACTTGGGGCGGCGGTATGCACTGAATGCGCCACCAGTTTATCCATCATTTCTTGTGCATAATCCGAGACAAAACTTGGCTCTGCAGGAATTTGATAGGCTTGGAAATCACGTTCGATTTGCCACAGTGGTTTTTCTACCGCGACAATACTTTCACGCAAAAAACCGGCAAGGTTTTGGGAGATGTTCTGTTCAATGATCGTCAGCGTCGAATCCGGCGCTTCGGGTACCGTGAAGATGCGCCAAATCGCTTCTTCAGACGCTGTGGCCTGCCGTTTAGGTTCAGTCATGCATTCGTGCCCTTGTCCACGCGAAAGGCTCTATGGCCGCTAAGTACGTTGCTTAGTTAAACGCGCGTTTGATGCTGTAAGACAAAAGGAGTCCAATTTACTAAAAGCCATGCGTCATGTCTTTAAAAATTCATGCGGCAGAGGCAAAAAAAGCCCTATCCATCGGGCTTTTTCGATACATTTTAACGGAATTTAACTTAACTACGTAAGCCTGTACCGGTCCGGATCAGCCGATACGCCACCAAGTAAAGCGCGGCGATAAAGCCCAGCAGCACGCCATAGGCCAATAACAAATTGACGTCGGTGTAGCCTAAAAAGCCAAACCGAAAGGCGTTCACCATATAGACAATCGGGTTTAACACCGATACGCCTTGCCAAAACTCCGGCAGCAAGGCTAGCGAATAAAACACCCCACCCAAATAAGTCAGCGGCGTTAACACAAAGGTAGGCACTATGCTGATGTCATCAAAGGTTTTGGCGTATACGGCGTTAATCAACCCGCCGAGCGAAAACACCGTGGCGGTTAACAACACAATACTGGCAATCACGGCGATGTTATGAATACGAATATCGACAAAAAACAGGCTGAGCACTGTCACTATAATGCCCACCAACAACCCGCGCGCCACGCCGCCTAGCACGTACCCGAGGATCATAATGTGCTCTGGCACTGGCGCGACCAGCAGCTCCTCGACATTGCGCTGAAACTTAGCTGAAAAAAAACTCGATGCCACATTGGCGTAGGAGTTGGTAATGACCGACATCATAATCAGGCCAGGCACAATAAATTCCATGTAGCTAAAGCCGTGCATGTCACCAATCCGGGCGCCGATTAAGTTGCCAAAGATGACAAAGTACAAGGTCATGGTAATGGCAGGCGGCACCAAGGTTTGCACCCAAATCCGCATAAACCGGGTGATTTCTTTGGTTAAAATGCTTTGTAGAGCAATCAGATAACGCGCTTTCATTTAAGCTCTCCCCTGCTCGACTAACGACACAAACAACTCTTCGAGCCGGTTGGCTTTGTTACGCATCGACAGCACCTGAATGCCTTGTTTTTCCAATTCGACAAACACGTGGTTAATACCTTGATTTTTCTCGACATCCACTTCAAAACTCTGATCGTCAAGCCGACGAGTGGCCAAACCATTGAGGGTTAATTCAGCGCGTGGCTGCGCTAAATCCAACACAAAAGTCTCTTTGGTCAGTTTGCCCAGCAGTTGCTTCATCGAGGTGTGCTCGATAATGCGTCCTTTATCGATAATGGCGATGTTGCGGCACAGCATCTCCGCTTCTTCCAGATAATGCGTGGTCAGGATAATAGTGACGCCTTGCGCATTGATGTCTTTTAAGAATTCCCACATCGAGCGGCGCAGTTCAATGTCGACGCCCGCGGTAGGCTCATCCAAAATCAGCAGCTTGGGTTCATGCATCAGGGCGCGGGCTATCATTAACCGACGTTTCATACCGCCCGACAATTCACGCGAACGCGCATGACGTTTTTCCCAAAGGCCTAATTGCCCTAAGTATTTTTCCGCACGCACTAATGCGACACTGCGCGGCACCCCGTAATAACCGGCTTGGTTAACCACAATTTGCAGCACCGTTTCAAACTGGTTGAAGTTAAATTCTTGTGGCACTAACCCAAGCTGACTTTTGGCGTCTTCCAACTGCGTATCGACGTCATAATCAAACACCTTGACCGTCCCCGCGGTTTTGTTGACCAGGCTGGAAATAATACCGATGGTGGTACTCTTGCCGGCGCCGTTAGGCCCCAGCAGCGCAAAAAAATCGCCTTTATCAACATCTAAATCGATGCCAAGTAAGGCTTTGGTGCCGCTTTTATAGGTTTTTTCCAGTTGTCGAATCGATAATGCGAGCGTCACTTGGGCTCCTTGGGTGCATAACCCCAGCGTGGCATCATTTGCTGATCAAGTCCTAGGTGGTCCAGCACTCGGGCCACGATAAAGTCGATCAAATCTTGAATGCTTTGCGGTTGATGATAAAAACCGGGCGCCGCCGGCATTATGGTGGCGCCGAGCAAGGATAATTTGTGCAAATTTTCTAAATGCAAGGTGCTAAGCGGCGATTCTCGCGGCACTAAAATCAATTGGCCTTTTTCTTTAAGCACCACATCGGCTGCCCGCTCAATCAAGTTATCACTCATGCCATAAGCTACCGCAGCGACGGTACCGGTGGAACATGGGCAAATCACCATCTGTTTCGGCGCTGCCGAACCTGACGCAACCGGCGAGAACCAGTCATCTTTGCCATACACATGCAACAGTTCAGGGCGACAACCAAAATGCTGCAGCAACTGTGTTTTGCAATGCTCAGGGTTGGCCGGCAGCTTGACGTCGTGCTCGGTCGCAAACACCACCCGTGCGGCGCTTGATACCAACAGATGCACTGTCACTTGTTGGGATAACAACACTTCCAATAAACGCCAGCCATACAAAGCACCGGAGGCCCCAGTAAACGCCAAGGTAATTTCACGTGTGGACATACAAAAACTCCCAATCAGCCTCGTGACGAGGCACAGCAAATCGACAACCGCCGCATCCGTTTTACGCGGCATAACGGTCGAATGGCTACGCTCGTGGTGTAGCTCTGGTTTTGCTTGAGGCGATTAATTCTCGTTGGTCAGTTACACTGTCACTTCGGCTAACGCATCCAGTAACTTTTGATGGATGCCACCAAAACCACCGTTGCTCATCACCAAAATTGAATCGCCAGGTTTTGCTGCAGAGACAATGTGCTGCACTAGTTCGTCAATCGAGCTACGCACCGAGGCTTTGTCGCCAATCGCATCGGCCAGCGCTTGCAATGACCAACCACTGCCGTGTGGTTCAAATAAAAACACCTGATCAGCGAAGGCCAGTGATGCCGGCAATGCGTCTTTGTGCACGCCCATCCGCATGGTGTTAGAACGTGGCTCAAGCACCGCCAAAATGCGACGCGCCCCAACGCGCGCACGAAGCCCGGCTAGCGTGGTTTCAATCGCCGTTGGGTGATGGGCAAAATCATCGTAGACAGCCACATCCGCGACCGTGCCGCGAAGTTCTAAGCGGCGTTTCGGCGCTTTGAATTTGCTGAGGGCTTCGATGGCAAGATCAAGCGCGACACCAGCATGACGCGCTGCAGCCAGAGCCATCACGCCGTTGGCAACGCTGTGATCGCCACACATATCCCAATGCACTTCCCCTTGTGCCTCACCGTGCAACAACACTTCAAAGGCCGAACCGTCTGGGCTTAGCAGCTTGGTTTGCCAATCGGTGCCATGCTGCTGCAGCGGCGTCCAACAGCCCATCTTAAGCGTCTCGTCAATCGCCGGTACACCCGCTGGCGATAACACCAAGCCATTGCCTGGCACCATACGCATTAAATGATGAAATTGTCGTTGAATAGCCGCTAAATCGGGGAAGATGTCCGCATGATCGTACTCAAGATTATTCAAAATCAGTGTACGCGGGCGGTAATGCACAAATTTGCTGCGTTTATCAAAAAACGCTGTGTCATATTCATCGGCTTCAATCACAAAAAATGGTGCATCGCCAAGCCGAGCCGATACATCAAAGTTTTGCGGAATGCCACCAATCAAAAAGCCCGGATTTAAGCCTGCATACTCTAAAATCCACGCCAGCATCGAAGTGGTCGTGGTTTTGCCATGAGTGCCGCTGACAGCAAGCACCCAACGGTCTTGCAGCACATGCTCAGCCAACCATTGCGGCCCTGATGTGTAAGGAATATTGCGATTAAGCACATATTCAACGCAGGGGTTACCGCGGGACATCGCATTGCCGATGATGACTAAATCCGGCGCAGGTTCGAGTTGTGAGGGTTCATACCCTTGCGTTAATTCAATGCCAAGTTGCTCTAATTGAGTGCTCATCGGCGGGTATACATTGGCGTCAGAGCCGGTGACTTTGTGCCCTAAACTTTTGGCAATAGCGGCGATCCCGCCCATAAAAGTGCCACAAATTCCCAGAATATGAAGATGCATCGCAGAAATTCCTAATGTGCTGTGCGTCAATTTAGCTGCATTGTAACAAAGTCCCAACCATCGTCACGGAAATAAAATGTTGCCTATAAAATGCAAAGACTGCACAAATTCAGTACACTTGCATCCCGGAAGCCCGGCCACCAGAGCCAACCATCAGGGCTCCACCTGTATCCAACAACCCTGAGGATGTACCCATGCGCCGATTGGCCCCCGTTTTAAGTCAGGATGGCGTTGATGCCGAACTAATCGCTTTGTTGAAAACGCTGCTTGCTGCTTGTAAAGAAATATCCTTTCGCGTCAGTCAAGGTGCTTTAGCCGGCGTGTTAGGTTCAACGCTCGATGAAAACATTCAAGGCGAAACGCAGAAGAAATTGGATATTTTGTCCAACGAATTGCTCAAAGATATGCTGCTAGAAACTGGCAGCGTTAAAGCCATCTCCAGTGAAGAAGAAGATTTACCGGTTGCCGGAAACCCTGCTGGTCAATATCTGGTGACCTTCGACCCACTGGATGGTTCGTCTAACACCGATATCAACAGCTTATTGGGTACTATTTTTTCCATTCTGCCTGCCAAAGCAGAATTAGCCGCAGACGACCCCGCTCAATTCCTGCAGCCTGGTACCGCACAAATTGCGGCAGGTTATGTGTTGTACGGCCCATCAACAATGTTGGCACTGACTACAGGCAAAGGCACCCGTTTGTATACCTTAGATAAAACCTACGGTGGCTTTTTATTAACCCAAGAGACAGTGCAGATTCCAGGCGTCACCGCAGAGTTCGCCATCAATATGTCAAATCAACGCTATTGGGAACCAGCGATGCAAAGCTATATTGCTGATTTGTTGCTGGGTAAAACGGGGCCACGCGGCAAAAACTTCAATATGCGTTGGATCGCTGCCATGGTAGGTGATGTTCACCGAATTTTATGTCGGGGTGGTATTTTTATGTACCCAACCGATACCAAAGATCCGAACAAGCCTTACAAGTTGCGCCTGATGTATGAGGCCAACCCGATGAGTTTCCTGGTGGAGCAAGCCGGTGGTGCCAGTAGCACCGGCTATGAGCGCATCATGGATATTCAACCAACCGATATTCATCAACGCGTCTCGGTGATCCTAGGCTCTAAACATGAAGTGGAAAGCTGCTTGAGTTATCACGCAGTAAAATAAGCAAATGCCGACCAAAGTCGGAATTTAGCAGATAGCGAAATCTGTGGCGCTCGTTATAATAGCGCCACAGTTTTTTTTAAAAGGAAGAAGGTCATGAGTCTGAAAGACGTGCCGGCCGGTAAGAACCTGCCAGATGAAATCAATGTCATCATCGAAATCCCTGCCAACGCAGATCCAATCAAATACGAAGTCGACAAAGACACAGGCACTGTGTGGGTTGACCGTTTTATGGCAACACCAATGTTCTACCCATGCAACTACGGTTTCGTGAACCACACGTTGTCATTAGATGGCGACCCAGTTGACGTGTTAGTGCCAACACCATACCCACTGGTTCCTGGTGCAGTGATCAAATGCCGTCCTGTTGCAGTCCTGAAAATGGCTGATGAGTCAGGTGAAGATGCCAAAGTGTTGGCTGTTCCAGTTAGCAAACTGACAAAGATTTACGACCACATTCAAGACATCGGTGACGTGCCTGAATTACTGAAAAACCAAATCCAGCATTTCTTCGAACGTTACAAAGAGCTGGAACCTGGCAAGTGGGTGAAGGTGATTGGCTGGGGCGACAAAGCTGAAGCCAAAGCGGAAATTCAAAGCTCGTTCGAGCGCGCTCAAGCAAAATAATTCTTTGGCTGGCTTGTGTTGACCACAAATCAGCTCAAGTGCTATCAAGCCACTGTGTATAAGCCTCCTGCCGGAGGCTTATTTTTTTAGAACTGCCCCTTGCAGTAATGTAGATAAAGCGCACAAGCAGTTTTAACAACGACTTCAGCACCTTCCCTTGCACACAACGACGCGATTTCGCCTGCAAAAAACAAGTAAAAACAGCATATTATGTTATTTTAGTTTAAAATAATGTATCGGTACCACCGAGAAAATGCTGCAACCTAGATTTTGCTGGCTATACTTGGAATTGAAGCGAAATCAATCAGTTCTGTTACTTTCAAATTTTCCATCCTGCAGAGGTAGTTTATGGAGTTTTTGCAACGCTCGATTGCGAAAAAAATCTTTATGATTCCGATCATAGGGACTCTAATGTTCTTAGCTTTTTTAGCTATTTCATCCTTCACTGCACTAACTAGCGTTAAAACGCTAGAACATACTAGGGACGTGCAATTTCCAGTGTTACAGCGCTCTGAAAGTGCGTTAGTTCAACTTGAGCGTGTTAAAGAATCGCTGGCAAGTGCAGTTACCACTGGTGATGAAGAAGCACTGAACACAGCGACCGCCTTTGCAGATCAGCTGAAGAAATCGTTGAAAGAAATCACCCAACTTGAAAAGGCGTCTGCCGGCGACATCAATCAAATTGAAAAATCATTTGAAGAGTATTTCGCTCTTGCCTTCAAAGTATCTCAAGAGATGGTCACAAACACCGCTGACATGGCTTCGATTGGCGAACGCTCACAGAAAATGAATACTTTTTACGATGCCAGTAACCAGAAATTGTCATCGTTTCGCGACACCCAATTAAAAGAATTTAAAGATTCGATCGAAGATGCCAGTGAACAAGCCAGCGGTTTAATTACACTCGGCGCCATCATGGCACTGATCACGACATTAGCATTGTTCGGAACTGCGATCCCTGTTGTGAATAACATTAAAAACAGTTTAGGTCACATCATCCGCTCCTTACGAGACCTAGCAAAGGAAGACGGCGATTTAACTGTACGAATCAAAACCAACTCTAAAGATGAGATCGGCGATCTGGTCTATTGGTTCAATTCGTTCATGGAAAAACTGCAGGGTGTTGTAAAAGAGATTGTGAATACAGCGTTGCCTTTGTCATCTTTAGCGCAAGACCTGCACCACCTGACCGAAGATACGAATAGAACGATTTCGACCCAACGCGCAGCCGCGAATGAGACTCGAAGCGCCGTTGATGCAATGCGTCATAGCGTGATTGCGGAAGCAAGTAGCGCCAATGAGGCATCCAGTGCCGCTAACGATTCAAGCGTCGCTGCAGATCGCGGACAACAAACCGTGAGCGTTACAGTCGGCAATATCCGTCAATTAGCCGATAATGTTCAAGAAGCTTCAGACGTCATTCTTAAGCTGGAAACTGATGCAAACCAAGTGGGTGCTGTTTTAGATGTCATCAAAGGAATTGCAGAACAAACGAATTTATTAGCCTTAAACGCAGCAATCGAAGCGGCACGCGCAGGTGAACAAGGACGGGGTTTTGCTGTCGTCGCTGATGAAGTTAGAACCTTAGCGTCTAGAACACAAAAATCGACCGAAGAAATTCAGAAAACTATCGAACAGCTGCAATCTGCAGCACGTTCTGCAGTACAAAAAATGCAACAATCCCGTGGTCAAGCGGAACAAAGCGTATCGTCAGCCAACCAAGCCGGCGATTCTTTGCAAGCAATCACCACGAGCATTCGCAGAATACGCGAGATGAATCAACACATTGCATCAGCGACAGATGATCAACAAAAAATGGCAGGCAGTATAGTTGGACACGTTGAGGAAATTGTCCGCAATACCGAACATACTTCACAAAGCGCCGATCATATAGCTAAGGCAAGTAGTGAACTGGCAAACTTGGCACAAAATCTAGAAAACGTGGCACGCCAATTCCGCGTTTAAATGACAATAGCGATAAACTTTCGTTTATCGCTATTTTTATTGACTAAAAAAAAGCCCCAACTAAGTGGGGCTTTTTACATGATTCGATTATTGGTCAAAGCTAACTTCGATATGAACTTTGCCGAATTCCGAGTCAAATGGCATTAGAATTTTCGGGCCATCACATTTGTGTGTAATTGTATGTCCTTTACCGGAGACAACTACTGGGGTAGCCATTGAAAACTCATACCCTTTTTCACCTAAAATTCGCTTGGCTCCACCGGTGACCATGTTGGTGATTTCACCAACCATGTCAGTGACTTCTTCATTGATCGTTTTAGGACGCTCACCAAGCATACGGAACATAATTTCCAACGCTAGCGATTCCTCAAAACTCACTGAAAAAGAACCTTTTGTCTGCGGCCCAACCATACCGATTAGACCAGAAACATCACCGCGGGCAACTTCATCTTTTTTAAGACGAGGCTGACCTGGAACGATCGTTGTATTCGCCATAGTACTCAATACGTTTACTAATGACGATAAGAATGGATTTACGTACTCAACATTCATGTAACTGACCCACTAATGTATTTGCATGCCTAATCGGAGGTCCCTACAACTTAGGGTAGGCGCAAATGATCAAAGAAACAAGTCTACCTAGTTGTTTTTGATGTACTTTCTAACGTGAATTTTTGAAAAAATTGTTCTACAGCCAAGCAAAATGCTTGGCAAAACAAATTTAGACATCTGCCGAGCAATCTCGACACAAACCACGCGCTTCGATAGTCTGTTGCTGAATCAAAAAGCCTGAACGCTCTGCCAATGCGGAGAACTCATGAAAAAGAACTTCTGAATGCAGTTCTTCCACATTACCACAGCCCTGGCAAATCAATAACTGGGCTGGATGATGATGCTCAAAATGATGGCACAACATAAAAGAGTTATTCGACTCAATTTTATGAATAAAACCCTGCTCTGTTAAAAAATCAAGAGCTCGATATATAGTGGCAGGCTTGGCTGCTGGCTCCGTTAACTTTAGCTGCTCTAATAACTCATAAGCCCCAACGCCCGTTTGAGTCGCAGCTAACAAGCGAAACACCTTCTCACGGATCGACGTAAAACGCGCGCCATTTCGCTCACAAATGAGTCGCGCACGGCTAACTAATGACTCAACAGACATAAATTGCACTCATCAAGAAAACTTAATCGCAGTGTAACACAGCTATTTCCAGTGAAAATAAGACTAAAAAAATCTATATGACGCGTTTGAAGTCAAAATGCCTCGCATGGCAACTTCTTGTTTGCCCCAAGCCTACGCCGTGACTTGGCGTGAGAATGTGCGTGATTTGTTGTAAACTAGCTCACCTTTGCTCTTGGCCTTCACCGTACAAACGTATTTTATTTCGTTTTTAGCTGGCCGTAGCTTAACAGTGTAATAAGCCATTTTTGTGTACCCGTCCCATATTTCTGTATACCTATTTGTATACCTGAATAAGTGAAAATGGTTAAAAATAAGCAGGAATCGTAATTGAACAGTCTGACGAATAAAACAGTTGAAGGCTCTGAAACACTAGGAATACAGGCGAAAAAGCTAAATCACCGCTTTTCCGTTGCGCCCATGCTGGACTGGACGGATAGACATAGCAGATATATGTATCGCCTATTGAGCGCACAGACCGTTCTTTATACTGAAATGGTGACAACCGGTGCAATCTTATTTGGCAAGGGAGACTACCTGGAGTTTAACCAAGAAGAACATCCTGTGGTTGTTCAACTAGGGGGCTCAGACCCCAACGCGATGGCAGAATGTGCGAAACGTTGTGAATCTCGCGGTTATGATGCCATCAATATTAATGTCGGATGCCCATCAGACCGTGTCCAAAACGGCATGTTTGGCGCTTGTTTAATGTCCAATCCGACTGTTGTTGCCGATTGTGTGAAAGCGATGAAAGATGCCGTAAGCATCCCTATTAGTGTGAAGACTCGCATTGGTATTGATGATTCGGATGAATATCAATTCTTAGCCGATTTTATCGGAATTGTCGCACAAGCCGGTTGCACAGATTTCACCATACATGCCAGAAAAGCTTGGCTGCAAGGTTTAAGCCCGAAAGAAAATAGGGATATTCCTCCGCTGAACTATCCTCGGGTTTATCAATTAAAAGCTGAGAACCCTCAGTTAGATATAAGTATTAATGGTGGCATTAAATCTCTGGATGCTGCATTGGCTCATTTACAGCACGTCGATGGCGTCATGATGGGGCGGGAAGTCTATCAAAACCCAATGATCTTAGCTGACGTTGATCGTCAAATCTTTAATTGCGCCACGCAGCCTCGTCAAGCTATCGAGATCGTTGAATGTATGATTCCGTATATTGAACGGCAAATGCAGCAGGGGGCAAGATTTTGGCACGTTGCGCGTCACATGCTTGGTCTGTTTCAAGAGGTGTCAGGAGCCCGTCAATGGCGCAGACACCTCAGTGAAAATGGCCACAAGCAAGACGCTACCTGCGAAGTGTTAAAAACGGCACTGTCCTATGTTAGTAAAAACCACTAAAAAATAGTTAAAATGCTAAACACACCTAAAGTTCGAACATGCCAAGGTCAATACTCAAACACGCCAAAGAAAAAAATTATATAATTTAATCAATGATTTAAAATTAATTTTCATGTTGGCACGTCCCTTGTAATAGCCATAGTGTCAATCGACTTAATGCTTACAAAGGAGCACAACATGAAAAAATTATCACTGGCTTTCGCGACTGTTTTTGCTTTTACAAGTTTGAATGCATCTGCCAATACTTATGAAGACATTGGTTCAGTTTTAGTAAATGCAGTCGCTGCCGATTTAAACCAAGTTCGAGACACTATCCAATCGCAAGTTCAACAATCGATTTCAGATTCGATTTCAGAGTTTTTTGATAGCGAATCGACGGCCACTGAAGAAACATTAAGCCATGAAGAAACTCGCGGGGAATAATCCATGTTATTTGTTCCGCAGTTATTTGGACTTTTTTTGATGCCTGTCGCCAGCATCATTGTGCTGGCACAGGTTTGGAGTTGGCTACTGCCCCCTTCAGAAATCCCTCAGCAAACCCGGTTGTAGTACACCGGGTTTCTTTTTTTGATGAGCTCGATACTTGCTCGCTTATCAGCACTTTTACTTTACATGTATCTCTTCAATACAAAAGTCTTCATCAGACTAAGTTATTAGCCTAGTCCTTACACTGCTTCTACTGTCATGGCCGCCCTTTAAAGACGGGGCAAGTCGCATTTAACCACTGTGAAAAATGCTAAAAATTAGCGCTTTAGACTAAAACAAAAATCCACGCTTTTGGCAAAAACTCTAGAATAGAAAATATCTTATAAATATCAATACGTTAAATATTGGCATGTATCTTGGTTAGTATTTAGATAACTAACCAAGGAGACTACTATGAGCACTTTTAATCGTTTATTTTGTGACAAATCCAACAGCGTTGTTGCTGGCGTTTGTTCTGGTATAGCGTCAACTTATGGCCACGATCGGAGCCTCATCCGTTTGGTGGCAATTCTGTCTTTATTTGTCATCCCCGGGATTACACTACTGGCTTACGTGATTGCTGCTATAGTGCTACCATCACGCCGGTTCTGATAAAAATTTAGATGCAGATGAAACACTTACTATTCGCTTTGACCTTTTTGGTTGGCGCAGCGCAAGCTGCGCCGATAGTTAATAACGCGACCATTCGATTGCCACTACCAGGTAAGACGGTCAGTGCGGGTTACTTAAGTATCGAGAATCCGGATAACCACCCCTTGGTACTGCGTAGTGCGTCATCCCCGATGTTTGGGCTCATCGAACTCCATCACCACATTGAAGTCGATGGCATGTTGCGCATGGTTAAAATTGAGACTCTTGAGATAGCGCCCCGAAGCACAGTTCATTTTCAACCTGGGAGTTATCATTTAATGATGTTTCGTCCAACAAAGCCGTTAACCAAAGATAGTAAAGTCGAATTAGTTCTTACATGGGCTGATGGTTCCAAAACCCATCTAACTCCGACCATCACATCAATTCCTAAGTCATAGGGAAATGCTATGAGCACATTACGTTGGGCCACGGTTACTGCAACTCTTGTTGGTGGTTTGTATTGGGGAGCATCGAGTTGGTTTAGTCGTGAGCCTGAAGTATTCGACATTACAGTGGCAACCACAGCTGGAGTTCCTGCACCTCAAGTCATTGGAGTTACCACGACAAATACACTCATTCAAATCATATCGACATTGTTGGATAAGTCTGGCGGACTATTGTCAAATGATGTCACTCCACCCTTTGTCGGCCTTGATAATATGCCAGCCTGGGAGCTGGGCGTCTTGGAGATGAGCCGAGATTTAGTCTTAGCAATGCGCAGTGATTTTAGCCGTTCTCAATCTCAGTCCATTGAAAATAAGTTTCTTCAGCAAGTGTCCCCGCACCTTAATATGGATCACCGTCGATGGGCTATGCCTGCCGCCGAAGACGAATATAAAAAAGCAGCGTTGTTGCTGAGTCAATATCGTGACGCGTTAAAAGACCCACAGGATCAACAAAATCAATTTTATGCCCGCGCAGATAATTTAAGAGATTGGTTGGTCTTGGTCGAGAAACGCTTAGGCAGCTATAGTCAACGCTTGAGTGCAAGTGTTGGTCAAGAGCGGTTAAACACCGACCTCGCAGGCGATCGTCAAGCGAGACAATCCACCGCTGCGGCTCACGATTTTGTTGTTAAAACAGACTGGTGGCATATTGATGATGAATTCTATGAGGCTCGTGGAGCAACGTGGGCTTTGTTACATATGCTAAAGGCGGTTGAACATGATTTCGCCGATGTGCTCAAGCAAAAAAATGCCTTGGTTAGCTTGCAACAGATCATTCGTGAATTGGAAGCGACTCAACAGTCTGTTTGGACGCCGATCATTCTCAATGGCAGCGGCTTTGGTATAGTAGCCAATCATAGCTTAGTGATGGCGAACTACATTTCACGCGCCAATGCTGCATTAATTGACCTTAACGAACTTTTGGCAAAAGGATAACGCATGGATACCCTAAAAAAAATTCTCCTGATTTGTTCTCTCGCAACATCCGCAACCAGTCATGCCGATACACTTGGCCTAACTGTAGGTGCAGATTTTTGGCAAGTAAATCCAGATTTTTCTGTTGGTGATACAGGGACTACCACGTCATTAAATCCTAGCGATCAAAATGTAGTTAAAGTTTACGGCCGCTTTGAACATCCAGTCCCGTTTATGCCGAACCTTGCGGTGTCTTACCAGAATTTATCGCTTGATGCATCTACGACGCTAACAAGTGCTTGGAAGTTTGGAGGGCAGACTTTCGCCGCATCCAGCACCGTGGATACACTCACGTCGGTAAAACAAGCGGATGTCACCGCATATTATGAATTATTAGACAACGATATTGTCAATTTGGATATGGGGATAACAGCAAGGATCCTTCGTTCCAAAACAACGGCCACTAGCACTGCTGTTTCTAGTGCAGCCGATTTTAGTTTGCCACTACCTATGCTGTATGCCCGCAGTGATATCGCAATTCTGGGAACAAAGACTCATTTATTTGCAGAAGGTAACTACACCACTTTTAGCAGCAATCGGTGGTTTGATTTAAGAACTGGCATCATGTATGACCTGATTGATTTGCCGGTTGTCACTGGTTCTATTGCAATCGGTATGCAGGTATCGGATGGGCAGATCTATGCTGAAGATAGGCTTGATGCGGACTACAACCTTGATGGACTTTTTGCTGGCATCCAGTTTCATTTCTAATCAGACGATTGTCACTATTTTGTAAATTAATTACCCTCGCCCTCGAAATAGCCGTTGCTGTTCCTCAGCAACGGTGTTTCAATATCCCTACCCAAGTGAAGGATTTTGGCTGTCAAACATGACGCGACTGTTGAGTTATTATTTATTGGTGTTTATCGCTATTGCCGCATTATTGCTTGGTCTTCGCCTTGAGCAACAAAAAAATGAAATTGAACATTGGGTTGACTCCCAGCTCATCACAAAACTAACTGAACAAAGCACTGGTACAACTCAGATTTCACTGGACACGTTGCATATTCCGGCTCAACAACTGACAGTTTGGCGTGGCGATCAACTGATTGCAGAGTATCAACATGCTGACCATCAATTTGACAGACAACTAATTTTAGATAGAGCGCCGTACCGAATTGAAGCATTTATCAAAACCAACTATCAAGCAGTCTCATGGGATTGGATACTTTGGTTTAGCTGTTGGTTACTTTTAGTGGTTCCAACCTACTTACTGATGCAGCGATTTAATGCATTTATTGGCCAGTTAAAGCAAAACTTCGACCAGAAAATCTCTACAGATTTAACGACATTCGCCAACGAAATCATCAGCCAACAACAGCAACAACGCGAAGCCTTAGAACTTTCAACGCATAAAGAACACGCCTTACTTGATGAACATACCCACTTAAAAGAGCAATACCAAGTACAAAACTCGACAATTCAGCAGATCACACAAGCATCGCAAGCAGCACATAAAGAACTGCATTGGCTAAAAGGGCTGCTGCAACAACTGAATCATCGTAGCTTGTTAACTGGACTTGGCTTTGAAATTGAACTATTGAAACGGTTTCTTCATAGCCCTAGCCAAGTGAAGCTTCAGCATTATCCTTCAGTTGCGGAATGGTATGCGCAAACGTTTCGAAAACCAGTCGCGTCTATCCTACCGGGGACGCGAGTGATATTAGATGAAGATCCAACCGCAATGCAGTATAAAATCGCGCTTGATCAGCATGAATGTATGTTGGCGATAGAATGTATTCTGCGTGAACTCAAACCCTTGATTCAGAACAGTGAAATAGAGCTTGGCTATCGCTTGGTGACTCAACCCGCCTCCGCAATCGAGTTAAGCTTTAAATATCAGGGTTTTGAATTCTCAACGCGTTTTCAAAAGATTTTACGCCGTGAAATCATTCAAGAACCATCACTGCAAGACCTACCTGCCTATGTGCTACAACTGTTCATGCAACAACGTGGTTATCGATGGCAACTCGATTCGGTGACTGGTGTCGGTGGCAAATTGTCTATCACAATCCCTGTCACAGTAGAGCGGGTCAATCAAAGCAAAAAGTATCAGACCTTATGTTTGCTCGATGCCTTAGATTGCAGGGCGAAACTTTACCGAAACTCACTTCAGACCGTTGCGGAGCAAATCATTTGGGCACGTCACATTGATGATTTGCATGCTGAACTTAAACTCCGTTTGGTTGATAAAGTGCTTGTGCTGTTTGACGAACCTCCTGAGAACGAAGTTTGCAAGCAACTCGAAGATGTCGCGCAACGCTATTCAGTACAAGCTTGTGCGGAATCCTTATACAAAGCACCGGAAGACTCAAAAGTTCATTGGTCAGCAGGTCCACTGTTTACGGCGGATTTGTTGCAGGCGAATGAATCCATGGAACTTGGTCGCCAACAATTACTGGTGGTCGACGATAATCCCGTCAACATGAATTATGTAGAGACCATGATGGCATCCATGGGAGTAAAAGTTGATAAAGCGTTTACGGGTGAAGAGGCGCTGCACAAAGCTCGTCATAACATCTACCATGTCATGCTGATGGATATTCAATTGCCCGATATCAGTGGCATCGAAGTGACTCGGCAGGTACGGCAGATGCGTCACCATCAAATGACAAACATCATTGCTTTTACTGCACATGCCATGCCCGATGAGGTCGCTTCATTTCGCCTCGCAGGCATGGATGATGTCTTAATTAAACCCATGGACTCTCGGAAAATTGCACACCTCGTGCACAGATTAAACCTTAGCCCTGAAATTCAATAACATCCGTCAGTAACGTCTGTAATGCCTGCCAATAAGCAGGCTCAGGCGTCATGTTCAGCAATGATAACAACTCACCTCCTGATACGGTGAACTTGTAATAATGCAATGCGACATCACGGACCTTCACTCGGCCTACCAGACTGGTTTTGCTCGTAAAAAAAGCCAGTTCTTGCTGTACCCCTAGAGCACCAGTCTCAATTTCCGTCTGATGCAAAATACCAAGCTCAATCAGATTCAAAATATCTGGATAGTTCAGATGATGTTGGCTTAAATGCAAGGCGCCGCGATGTTTTCCGCGCAGCCAACGCCAGATGGAAGCTTGCTGAGTGTAAGCAAAAAAGATTTGCTCGGGTTGTTGACCATTTAAACGACAGGCCAAACTTGCCGCCACTTGTAATGCTTGTGCATCGCGGTAGGTCATTTGCCGCAAAATATTTAGAGTCTTGAGGGAAAAACGACCAGGCTGGCACAATTCAGAGGCCAAGATCCGAGCCCAGAGCTTTTGCATGGGTTGAGCGGAAATATCTTGGACCTGTAAGCAAAAGTGCTGAAACCAATCGGCATCAACGTCTTCTGGACTTACCTGATCATTGAGCATCTCCTGAGTCAGCAGCAACACTCGCTCAAGGTTATGCTGCTGGCGTTGTAGCAATAAATCCGCTCGGATATGCGCTCGAGCTAACAAACCAGCTTGTTGATTCGCAGCTTCACTCCCTCCAACAACACCTGAGGTTAACTGCTTGAGCTGTGAATGACTCGAGATTGCTACTGAATCTTGCCGAGCAGGTATTGCTGATACAGGTGACGACGAATGCTGAATAAATTCATGGCCGAGCTGGTTTTTGGCCAATTGACGTAATCTTTGTTGACTGGAAAGCTGGTTGATTTTAGTCATAACTGCTTTTGAGAGCTAAATTTCAAAGATTATCGGCCATCTCGCGGCAAACTAAAATAGCCAACACCTTTTGTACGTATATTCAGCTTTGCTGCTGAAAAAGGATTGCTTTTTTGACTCACTTGTATAGTGTAGAGAATGCTTTTGTAAACGTTTGGAACCGGCGAATTCGCTGTTGACTTCGGTGCAGAATGGAGACTGAACCAGATTCAATGGCGTCGTACGGCTGACAGGATGGATGATGGCTCGAGATGGTATCTAACGTAACAGACGATGAATTGTTGTTCCTTGCAGAAGACGAGGAAATTCAGCCAACTACACACCAAATCACCGGTGAGTGGCATCTTTTAATCGTGGACGATGACGAAGAGATCCATACTGTCACACGGCTTGCGTTGACTGATCTAAATGTTATGGGCCGACGGCTCGTTTTTCACCATGCTTATTCTGGACGAGAAGCGGTTGAATTTTTAAAGATCAATCGTCACATCGCGGTTATTTTACTCGACGTGGTGATGGAATCTGATGACGCAGGTCTGCTGGTTGTTCAACAAATTCGCGAACAACTTGGCATGGAAGAAGTGCGAATCGTCCTGCGTACAGGGCAACCCGGGTATGCTCCGGAAGAAAGTGTCATCAAAGAATATGACATCAACGACTACAAAACCAAGACTGAGTTAACTCGAAGTAAGTTAGTCACCTCCATCATTGCGTCCATTCGCTCATATCAACAAATTCGCACGATCAATCAAAACCGATTAGGCCTGCAGAAGATTATTAATGCCGGTTCTAACTTGCTTGAGCAACATTCCTTACATGAGTTTTCGGAGGGCGTCGTCACACAGATTGCGTCACTGATTGGCTTGCATGCCGAAGGCGTATTGTGTGCACAGATAGAGGATGATGGCTCGACCAGCGACAACGTCTATGTACTGGGTGCGGCGGGACACTACGCTCCTTTCATAAAGTGCAAGCTAGAGCGCTTGAATAATCCCCGCATTATTCAGCAAATCATGATATGCCTTGAACAACGTCGGCATATTTTTTCAGCCTTTGATACTGTACTTTTTTTAGGTAACGCCAAGCATAACGCTGCCGTCTATATCGAAACGAACCGGCCTATTGAAGCCTTCGATCGACAACTGATTGAAGTGTTTTTATCTAACATCTCCATCGGGTATGAAAATGTAACGCTGTTTCAGCAGCTAAAGCATGCAGCCTATATAGACCCGTTGACTAAAACCCCTAACCGCAATGAGTTTTCGCATTTATTACAAGAAACACGGCGGCTTGATCCGAAACACAATGTCGCTGTCTTGATCGATATCGATCACTTTTCTGATGTCAATGACGGTTTAGGCCAAGAGATTGGTAATGAATTATTAGTTGCGGTGACGCATCGTTTAGTCTCTGAATTTGGCGCTGTGGCCCAAATCGCTCGCATCGGCGCAGATGTGTTTGGCTTGATTGGCCCAGAAGAAATTCTGACGCCAACGGCATTAAACGCACTATTTATTCAACCTTTTGTTGCTGCAGAGCACACCCTCCCTATCAATGCGACGTTTGGCTTATGCCGGTTAGATATCGCCGCGCGACAAGGGCTTGGCATTTTAAAACAAGTTTATATTGCGTTGAATTTGGCTAAGAAAAACGTCAGTCAAAACTTTGAGTACTACCAAGCTGAGATGGAAGAGCAAATGGCTGCTCGTCTTTCCATGCTACGTCTGCTACGACAGGACTTCTCACATGGCAAACTGCAGCTTTGGTATCAACCACAAATTTGTCTGAAATCAGGCAAGGTGGTAGGACTTGAAGCGTTATTACGTTGGCCGACGGAGCAACAAGGATTTATCTCGCCAGCGGTGTTTATTCCCCTCGCTGAATATTCAGGCTTGATTGTTGATATTGGCGCTTGGGTTTTACTGCAAGCATGTCAACACATACATCATCTACAACATCAAGGTTTTGGGCATATTCGTGTCGCAGTCAATGTGTCCATGCCGCAATTTCGTAGCCCTCACTTTGTGGATACGGTTCTGCAGGCGTTAAGACAGTATCAGGTTGCTCCTGAATTGCTAGAACTTGAGATCACGGAATCTGTGGTGATGGATGAACCTAAAAAGGTGATTGCAGCCCTGAATGAATTAAAGTCGCACGGTGTGAAGGTGGCAATCGACGACTTTGGCATTGGCTTTAGTAGCTTGCGTTATCTGCAGCAGCTACCTTTGGATCGTATCAAGGTCGATCGCGCTTTTATTCGTGATGCGGCAACGAGCCAAGGTGCCGTGATTGCTGAAACCATAGTGCATTTAGGAAAGCGCTTGGGATTATCGACTATTGCAGAAGGTGTAGAAAACCAAGAACAAGTGGATGCGGTGAAGGCCATGGGCTGTGACGAAGTGCAAGGCTTCTTGTATGCGAAGCCGATGCCCGCCGATGCGTTATTTGCTTATTTAAAAACAAAAGAATAAGCCCAATAAAAAAATCCCCTGCAGGGGATTTTTTTATGCGCGCCTTTACCCACTGAACTTATTCACTGATATACCGAAACTGTACTCGACTGGTGATGTTGCATAACAACTCATAAGGAATGGTTTGCACTAACGCTGCGATTTCTTCCACTGGCAGTGCATCCCCCCACAAGACGACCTGATCGCCATGTCGAATATCGTCATCACCGATATCAACCGTCGTCATATCCATCGATACTCGGCCAACAATAGGATAGCGCTTGCCATTGATCAGTACAGGCGTACCGCAGGGAGCATTGCGCGGGTAGCCATCACCATAACCAATCGCAACAACGGCCAACCGTGTGTGTTTTGGCGCAACCCAACTGGCGCCATAACCGACGGCGTCACCGGCTTTTACTTCACGCACCGCAATCACCGAACTGCTGAAGGTCATCACAGGCTGTAAGCCATGATCGACAGCTCTGCCCTGCTCCATCGGCGATACGCCATACAGTGCAAGACCTGGGCGTACCCAATCGCCATGGCTTTGTGGCCATGCCAGTACAGCGGCCGAGTTAGCAAGGCTCAATTCACCTTCACAGCCTTGAATGGTTTGTTTAAAGAGAGCTAACTGACGCAAGGTGGTAGGGTTGTTAGGTTCATCTGCGCAAGAAAAATGCGTCATCAGCCGCATCGGTTTTAACACATTTTTGCTTTGCATCAGCTGCTGATACACATCGGCAAACTGCTCAGGATGAATCCCTAAGCGATGCATGCCTGAATCAATTTTCAGCCAGACATGAATAGGCGACTCTAGTTCTGCTTTCACTAACGCTTCTACTTGCGCTGGGTGATGCACCACAACCTGCAAATTCGACGCAACAATTTGCGATAACTCATCGGCATGAAAAAAACCTTCAAGCAACACAATCGGTTTGACAATGCCACCGGCGCGCAGTGCCAGCGCTTCATCAATGCGCGCCACACCAAAGGCGCCGGCCTCGCGTAACTGCGCAGCAACGGCTAACAAGCCATGACCGTATGCGTTGGCTTTAAGCACTGCCAATACTTTACTGTGCGGGGCAACGTCTCTAATGCGCTGGAAATTATGCATCAGTGCAGAGGTGTTGATTTGTGCAAGTGGCCGACGACTCATCAGTATTCATCCTCAAACCGAGCAGTCCCTGCGTAGTTATCAAAGCGAGAGTAACGACCGTGAAAGGTCAAACGAATACGGCCGATAGGACCGTTACGCTGCTTACCGATGATAACTTCTGCTGTGCCTTTATCCGGACTGTCATCGTTATACACTTCATCACGGTAGATAAACATGATTAAGTCGGCATCCTGCTCAATAGAGCCCGATTCACGAAGATCCGAGTTCACCGGTCGTTTATCGGCACGTTGTTCCAAGGTCCGGTTCAGCTGCGACAGCGCAATGACTGGCACTTTCAGTTCTTTGGCTAAGGCTTTCAGGGAGCGTGAGATTTCGGCGATTTCAAGCGTCCGGTTGTCCGAGAACGCGGGCACCTTCATCAGCTGCAAGTAATCGACCATGATCATTGACAAGCCGCCATGTTCACGCGCCACCCGCCGTGCCCGCGAGCGAACTTCGGTCGGTGTCAGGCCGGATGAATCGTCGATATACATTTTGCCTTTGCTGTTGAGCAGTTCAATGGCAGAGGACAAACGCGCCCAGTCTTCATCATCTAATTGACCGGTACGGACTTTCACTTGGTCGATACGACCTAATGACGCCAGCATACGCATCATGATTTGTTCCGATGGCATCTCAAGACTGAAAATCAGCACCGGTTTATCACTGGTGATGGCGGCGTGTTCACACAAGTTCATCGCAAAGGTGGTTTTACCCATCGACGGACGCGCAGCTACGATAATTAAATCTGACGGTTGCATACCATTGGTCATTTTGTCCAAATCGGTATAGCCGCTGGACACACCGGTTAAGCCGCCATTGCTGGGGTTTCGAAACAGCTGATCAATTTTATCGATGGTTTTTGCCAGAATGCTATTTACCGGCTCTGGCCCTTCGTTGGCATTGGCACGTTGCTCGGCAATTTTAAACACTTTGGTTTCGGCAAAATCCAGCAGTTCAGCACTGCTGCGGCCTTGCGGATCGTACCCAGCATCCGCGATATCATGCGCCACCGCAATCATGTCACGCACGACAGCACGTTCACGCACAATATCTGCGTAAGCCAAGATGTTTGCCGCACTTGGGGTGTTTTTGGCAATCTCACCTAAATACGCAAAGCCACCACATTCATCAAGTAGCTGATTGCGTTCTAACCATTCCGACACCGTGATTAAGTCAATGGGCTGGCCTGACTCAGCAACCGCAGTCATGCTTTTAAAGATATGGCGGTGCGATCGCAGATAAAAATCGTGTTCAACGACTTTTTCGGCAACTTTATCCCAGGCTTCGTTATCCAGCATCAAGCCACCCAACACAGATTGTTCGGCTTCAATTGAATGCGGCGGCATCTTCACCGCGGCGACTTGTTTGTCTTTGAAATTGGTATTATTGGCCATAACACTCGTTTGCAGGTTGGAAAACCACTACTTGGCTTGAACACAAGGCGTCAGTGTTGAAAAGCACTGTGCTTTGCGTCAGAAAAAGAAGCATAGACTAGCATTTTTGCCGGTTAAAGGCAGCGAAATTTGTGTTGATTTCACAACGGAAACAAGGCGGCTTGGCAGACGCAATGGGCATGAGATTGCGCGAAATCGGCAAGGGAGCGAACCGAAAAAAACCAGAGCCAATGCCAGCGAGGCTACATTTAGCGCCTATTAACAACAAAAACGGCGACCGAAGTCGCCGTTTTGCTCAGATAAAATCTGATTAGGCTTCAGCCACAACAACCAGTTTGATGGTTGCAGTAACTTCTGCGTGCAATTGCAGGTCGATATCAAACGAGCCAGTTTCACGGATAGTACCGTTTGGCAGTTTAACTTCGGCTTTAGCAACAGCAACGCCAGCTTCAGTGATAGCGTCCGCGATGTCGCGAGTACCTACTGAACCGAACAGTTTGCCTTCGTCACCCGCTTTAGAAGCGATAGTGACTTCTGCCAGCTCGGCAACTTTCGCAGCGCGATCTTGAGCAGCAGCCAGGTTAGCAGCCAGTTTGGCTTCTAACTCAGCACGGCGAGCTTCGAATTTCTCGAGGTTCGCTTTGTTGGCTGGAACTGCTTTCGCCTGTGGGAACAGGAAGTTACGAGCGTAACCAGCTTTAACACTTACTTTGTCGCCTAAACCACCCAGGTTAGCGACTTTATCCAACAGAATGATATCCATTGTTTAATCCTCTCAGTACCGTTGAACCAGGCTTATGCGTGTGAGTCGCTGTATGGCAGCAGAGACAGGTAGCGAGCGCGTTTGATAGCGCGTGCCAGCTGACGCTGATACTTTGCACTGGTACCAGTGATACGGCTAGGAACGATTTTGCCACTTTCAGTGACATAGTTTTTCAGTGTTGCAACATCTTTGTAGTCGATCTCTTGCACGCCTTCGGCAGAGAAACGGCAGAATTTACGGCGACGGAAATAACGAGCCATGAACTTTCTCCTAACTTAATTTTTCAATCTGTTGGGCGTGGAGCACCAGCTTTGCTTGTCCACTCCGGGTTTGGTGTCGGTTTAAAAAGCCGGCCACTCGAACCACATCACCCTGCATCAAATTGTGACTTTGTCTGGTTAACTCGCCTGCCACCACCACATGAATGCGGAAATAACTGGCTCTGTTAACGCCGGCTTCTTGTTGCATCGACCTGTGCTCAAGCACAAGGTAGTGATGCTGGATGCCGGCAGGACTTTCGCTCCAATCAGGCTGGCGACAAATGACGCCAGTAACGATGAAGCAGTTGTCCATCAGATTACTCGTCGTTTGCTACCTGCTCTTCAGCGTCGCGAGGAGCACGTTCACGACGTTCTTCGCGTACTTTAGCCATTGGTGATGGCTCTGTCACAGCGCCGTTAGTGCGCATGATCAGGTTACGCAGAACTGCGTCGTTGTAGCGGAAGTTAGTTTCCAGCTCATCGATCACTGACTGTGGAGCTTCAACGTTCAACAGAACGTAGTGTGCTTTGTGCAGTTTTTCGATTGGGTATGCCAGTTGACGGCGGCCCCAGTCTTCCAGACGGTGAATTGAACCACCAGCTTCTTTGATCGCGCCAGTGTAACGCTCGATCATGCCTGGAACTTGTTCACTTTGATCTGGGTGAACCATAAAAACGATTTCGTAATGACGCATGGTAGCTCCTTACGGTTAATTAGCCTCGGGTGAGCTCGACCAGACTCGCATAGAGGCAAGGAACATTCTGGAGGGTCGAAGGCCAAGCATTCTAAAGATCGATTGGCGGAAAGACAAGCAAAAATACAGATTTAGCGCGGTTTTCTAGCGGTTTCTGGTAAAAACTGGTCAATGGTTGTAACTCAAGCTATTGCCCAGTGTAACGAGCGTTAAGAAAGTGCGACGAAGAACTAAAATGAGGGGCGTTGCACGCAGTCACCCGCCCCATTTTCGGATTAAGACTGGCGTTGCCGCACCGCTTCGTACAAACATATCCCCGTAGCTACGGACACGTTTAAGCTCGACACCGCACCAAACATTGGGATTTTAACTAAACCGTCGCATAACTCTTTGGTTAAACGGCGCAAGCCATCGCCTTCCGCGCCCATCGCCAGCGCCAGCGGGCCTTTCATATCGGCGGCGTAAATGGTAGTTTCCGTTTCACCCGCAGCCCCTAACACCCAAACGCCCGCATCTTTCAGTTCACGAATGGTGCGCGCTAAGTTGGTCACGGCGATAAAAGGCACTGCTTCGGCGGCACCGCAGGCCACTTTGCGCACGACGGCGGTTAGTTTCGCGGAGCGATCTTTAGGTGAAATGACCGCATGCACGCCTGCGGCATCAGCACTTCGTAAAATCGCACCTAAATTATGCGGATCGGTGACGCCATCTAAAATTAATAAAAATGGCTTGTCTTCGCGCGCCAAAATTTCCGCTAAATCTTTTTCATCTCCAGCATCTTTTAACCGCGCTTTGGCGACAATGCCTTGATGCTGCGCACCGTCAACTTTTTCATCTAAGGTTTTGCGCAGACAAAACTGCACCGCGATGCCGTTTTTGCGGGCGATATTCACCAGCGGCTGCATCCGTTGATCTTCGCGGTCTTTTAGAATAAACAACTCCAGCACATCTTCGGGTGTTTTTTCCAAAAAGGCTGACACGGCGTGCAGGCCAAAAATGTAATCTGTACTCATACGATTCTCACTAAAAACAAGAAGTTGGCCAGCTGCCAAGTTCATTTATCTGGTTTATTGAGCTGGCGTTGACAGCGCTTGCTACGCCTTAGCGTGCTTTGCGTTTGCCGCCCGTTTTGCCTTTACCCGGTGAGCCCTTTTCTGCTGAGCCTTTGCCGCCACCGCTGCCTCCGCGACCGGCTTTGGTGCGACCTGGACGCTGCGTCGGATCGGCAATAGCTCGGCCTTTTTTGCCGGAAAAACCTTTGCTGGCTTTGGCTTCTTTTTTCAGACGGTCAATTTTCGCCGCGGCCCGTTTGCCGGGTTGGTTTTGCACCACCACGCCCAAATCGATTTTGCGCGCCTCAAGGTTCACTGCAAGAACGGACACGTCCAGCAGGTCGCCCATTTTGTAGACGACACCGGCATGTTCGCCGCGCAGTTGGTGGCGGTCCGCATCAAAGTGATAGTAGTCGTTAGGCAACGAGGTGACGTGCACCAAGCCTTCGATATACAGATCGACCATCCGCACAAACAAGCCGAAGTTGGTAACCGACGACACCACACCTTGGAAAGTCTCGCCGATATGGTCTTGCATATACTCACATTTGAGCCAATCGGACACTTCACGCGTTGCGTCATCGGCGCGGCGTTCAGTCATCGAACATTGTTCACCCAGCGGCACCATTTGCTCAGGCGTATAGCCACGCGCGCCCGTCACGGCTTCCCCTTGTTTTTGCAACACGGCTTTGATAGCGCGGTGCAATAACAGATCGGGGTAACGACGAATGGGCGACGTAAAATGCGCGTATGCTTCCAGCGCCAAACCAAAGTGGCCTTGATTATCTGGCTGATACACCGCTTGTTTTAGCGAGCGCAGCAAGGTGGTTTCAATCAGCTCTTTGTCTGGGCGCTCACCTAAACGTTCGAGCAGTGCCTTAAGTTCCAGCGGCGTTGGGTCCTGTGGCAAGTCGGTATGGATGCCCAGCTCATTTAAGAACCGCTTGAAACTAGAAAAACGCTCGCCATCCGGTTGTTCGTGCACACGATACAGAGCCGCCGCTTCGTTTTTCTCCACCAACTTGGCCGCGGCCACGTTGGCCAAAATCATACATTCTTCGATAATTTTGTGGGCGTCGTTGCGATGCACCGGCACGATTTGTTCAATCTTGCGGTGACTGTCAAAAATAAACCGCGTTTCCACTGTTTCAAATTCAATGGCGCCGCGCGCATCACGCACTTTGGCCATTTGTTTGTACAGCGAATACAAATTATCTAAATTGGTGAGTTGCGCATGGTACTGCTGACGCAGTTCGGGGTCGCCTTTTAAAATGGCCGCCACTTTGGTGTAAGTCAGCCGCGCTTTGGAATGCATCACGGCTTCGTAAAAGCGGAAACTGCCCAGCTTGCCTTGCGGGTTGATGTGCATTTCCGCCACAAAACACAAGCGATCAACGTGCGGGTTCAACGAGCACAAGCCGTTTGATAAGGCTTCTGGCAGCATCGGCACCACGTGATCGGGGAAATACACGGAGTTGCCGCGATCCAGCGCTTCACGGTCCAGTGGCGTATCTGGCAGCACGTAAGACGTCACATCGGCAATGGCGACCCACAAGTGCCAACCACCGTCGTCTTTGCGCTCGCAATAGACGGCATCGTCGAAATCGCGGGCATCTTCACCATCGATGGTGATTAAGCCAAGCTCGGTTAAATCAACCCGGCCAACTTTGGCCTCGTCAGGCACTTCTTTGCCAAACACGGCGACTTGTTTTTCCACAGCGGCTGAAAAAGTGTGTGGAATGTTGTGGTTACGGATCGCCACTTCGATTTCCATGCCAGGCGCCATATGTTCGCCCAGCACTTCCACCACTTTGCCAATCGCATTAATTCGTTTCGAGGGACGGCTAGTGACTTCCGCAAGGACGATTTGGCCATGCTGCGCACCGTTTTCGTCGCCTACCGGGATCACGATATCTTGTGCAATGCGCGGGTCTTCTGGCACCACCACACATAGTGCAAAATCTTTGTAGTAGCGGCCGACTATCGGCTCTTGTCGCGGCTGCAACACGCGTACGATACGCGCTTCAATTTTGTCTTTGCTTTTTACTTCGCCTGCACTGGCCAGAACTAAGTCGCCCGGTAGCAGCCGCTGCATTTCAAAATGCGGGATATACCAATCTGGGCCACCTTGCTCGAGTTTCAGAAAGCCGAAACCTTCACGATGGCCAAGCACAGTGCCTTTTACTAAATCGAGGTCATCCACTAGGCCGTATCGTTTCGTTTTGGTAAACAATAACTGACCATCACGCTCCATCGCGCGTAAGCGTTTTTTCAAGGCAAATAAGGCTTCTTCGTCATGCAAATTTAGCTCTTGGGCTAACTCATCGAAGTAGGCTGGCTGTTGGCGCTTGCGGATATGGTCGAGGATAAATTCGCGGCTAGGGATAGGGTTTTCATATTTTTCTTGCTCACGGGCAAGAAACGGATCTTTTATCGTCATGGACACTCTTTTGCATTAAATTCGCCACCAGTGTACCAGTTTAGTAATGGATTTTCACTTTATTGGCGAAAGCTTCAGCAAAATGTCATTAAAGTGGCCGTTTCGCCCGCTCAAGCACTGCTGCCGGCATCCGTTTAGCCAGCCCTGCGAGCGCCTTTTGCACCCGCAAGTGCATGTCTTCATCCGCCGTAATGGAATGGTGCAACCAGCGATACACAGTTTCATAGTCACGTGGACTGCCGACATCCGCCAGTAATAATTCTGCAAGGCGCACTTGAGCGGCTAGATTCCCCATAGCGCCCGCCTGATATAAAAACTCACGCGCTTTGGTTAAGTCTTTTTGAACGATTTTACCTTGCTGGTAATAACGACCAACTTGCTCCAGCGCCTCTGGCGATCCTTGCAGCGCTGCAGCTTTCACCAGATCCCAACCGCGCTCAGCATCTTTTGGCACACAAACCCCAAACATCAACATATCACCGAATAAGTGCTGGTAAGATGGCAGTTTCATCACATCAGCTCGGGCTTGGATATCTTGTACTAACTGACATTCATCCTGCTGAACACGTTGCAGATGCTTGTTTTGCTTAATCAAATTGACCAATTCATCTTGCGAGTAAATCTGAACTACTTTAGCTTCTTCAGCCTCAGGCGGGATTTGCATCGCATGCACAGAAGACGCAATAACCACAATCATCAAGCTTGCAATATAACGCATGGTCAGTTTATCCAACGAAGTGACATAGGAAATCTTATACAAGGTATGTGCCACTTGAAGTGACAGTATCTTATCGACGCTGCAGGATAAACCTTTAGAAACTTGCGATGCAAGGCAGAGTGGGGACAAAAAAAACGCTGCATCCGCAGCGTTTTTTATTCAAGCATCTCGATATTAAGCGTCGTATGGATGACGCAATACTATAGTTTGGACACGGTCCGGTCCCGTCGAGACGATATCGATCGGCACTTCGGTCACTTCTTCTAAGCGCTTGATGTAATTGCGAGCGGCTTGCGGCAGCTGGTCAATCGATTGCACACCGAAGGTAGATTCAGTCCAACCTGGCATTGATTCCAATACCGGTTCGACTTCCTCGTAGCCTTCTGCAGCCATTGGTGGAACGTCGGTGACAGAACCATCCGGATGACGATAACCCACACAGATTTTCACTTCAGCCAGGCCATCTAACACATCAAGTTTGGTCAGGCAGAAGCCAGAAATTGAGTTCAGTTGCACTGCACGGCGAACTGCAACGGCATCAAACCAACCACAACGGCGTTTGCGGCCTGTTGTTGCGCCAAATTCGTGACCTTTCACACCTAAGTGCTCGCCAACTTCACAATCAAGCTCTGTTGGGAACGGACCTGAACCGACACGCGTGGTGTAGGCTTTAACGATACCTAACACGTAGTCAATGTGACGTGGACCGAAACCTGAACCTGTCGCAACACCACCGGCAGTGGTGTTAGACGATGTTACATACGGATAAGTACCGTGATCGATGTCTAACAAGGTGCCTTGTGCGCCTTCGAACATGATTTCTTTGCCAGCCTTGCGAGCTTTGTCCAGCAAATCCGTTACGTCAACAGTCATCGACTTGAGTAAGTCAGCCATCGCCAAGGCGTTATCGAGAGTGGTTTGATAATCCACGGCATCGACTTTGTAGTACTGAGTCAATGTGAAATTGTGTAATTCCATCAAAGATTTCAGTTTCTCCGCAAACAGCTCTTTATTGAACAAATCCCCTACGCGCAAACTGCGGCGGGCGACTTTGTCTTCATATGCAGGACCGATACCACGGCCGGTAGTGCCGATTTTCTTGTCGCCACGCGCTTGTTCACGAGCGACGTCAAGCGCTACGTGGAAAGGCAGGATTAAAGGACAAGCTTCTGACAACACCAAACGTTCGCGTACTGGTACACCGCGAGACTCCAACATCGTCATTTCTTTCAGTAACGCTTCTGGTGACAACACCACACCGTTACCGATGACGCATTTGACGTTCTCACGCAAAATACCAGACGGGATCAGGTGCAGTACGGTCTTTTCACCGTCAATCACAAGCGTGTGACCAGCGTTGTGACCGCCCTGATAGCGCACTACATATGATGCCTTGTCGGTTAATAAATCGACGATTTTACCTTTTCCTTCGTCACCCCATTGGGTGCCGAGCACAACAACGTTTTTGGCCATGGTTCCTACATCATGGAGAAAAAATTAGGCGGGGATTCTACCAAATCCAATTCAAAAGGTCAGCCGCAAGGGCAAAAAAAAACCAACTAATAAATTAGCTGGTTGATTTGCATAGGAATTCAATTCCCTACCGAGCACTGGACGTCCAGATTTCTAATTCCAGTTCAGCCAGAAAAGGATAAATCCTCCTGCGCCGACTAACACTGCGCCCATTTGCCTGACAGACGACAAGGGTTCTGCGGCTATCTTGCGCAAATAGTGTTGCCAGCCACGCGGAAACAATAATGGTCCGATCCCTTCTAAAATTAACACCAATCCTAGTGCAGCCCAGATCACGTCCATTAGTTGGTTAACTCTCTTAATACTGACAAATCAATGTCGTCTAACTCTAAATACGGGGCAAAACCAAAACGTAATCGATCCCCGCGATAATCCGTATGAATAGCACGACGCTTTAAAGCCTCTGCCAACTCCGCCACGGCATGCGCAGAAGGTCCACGAAAGGTAAAGAAATGCCCATGTTCATAGCTTGGATGACGTAACAAGGTATGCTCGTTTAGCCAAGGATGATTATACCGCTTGAGCTCTAACAAAAACTGGGTTTGTAAACGTTGAATGTAGTGGTGGATGTGCCTCACGCCAATGGCTTTTTCCTCATACAAACTAAGCACTGCACGTAAACGATACATCGCGCTCAAGTCCATCGTGGCGCCAGCAAAACGATACCCATCCTCGGCATATTGTACTTGCTCTTGCCGTTCACCACTTAAAGTACCAAATTCGGCAAACCATCCTGTATACAGCGGCCGAAACGTATTGTTTTGGGGCACTACCATAAAACAACAGCCCTCGCCGCCTTGAGCATATTTGTAAGAACCCGCGAGATAAAAAATTCGTCCTTCCAGCGCCGATAAGTCTGTTGGCATTGCCATAAAGCCATGATAACCATCGATGGCAATGGTCGCTTGGCAGCGTTGCTCAAGTGCATCAACCAACGTGGTTAAGTCGCCTATACAAACACCTGAGTTAAAAAATACTTGGCTGATGAAAATCAGATCCGGCTGGGTTTGCTCAGCAGCAGCCATAAGGCGTTCTCTTAAGTCAGCGAAGGGTTCGGTTGGTACCATCACCACCTCCACCGTCGCCAGTTCACTTAAGCGGCGAACTTGACGATTAAAACTATGAAACTCGCTATCGGTGGTGACAATTTTTAGTGGCGAAGACCAATCAAAGCAACTCAACAGCCGAAACAACAACTCGTGGGTGTTGGGCGCAAACACAATCTGCTGCGGCGCTTTGAGATTCAGTACTCGACTGATCTGACGTTGAACATAAGGCACTGTTTCACCAAACATATGCTCCCATTTATCATCCACCCACTTGGCACTATCATCCCAATACTTCAACATGGCATCCCGCGTAACGTCGGGCCAGTAATGATGGGAGTGGCAAGCATAGTGCTGAACGCCAGGATTGGCACTTAAAAAACGTTGGTAAAAGAGTTTGAGCATCAGAGTTCTCCAGCTAGCCTTGTTGGCTAAAGTCCGCTTTTCGCGTGTACTAGGGAACTTGATTGTACAGAGAACAAAAAGGCCCGCAAGCGGGCCTTATTTATTAAGTTTTCACTTATTTAGCAGGACCTTGCATCAATCGGAAGAACTCATTGTCAGGTTGAACAATGATGACGTCCGACTTATTGGTAAAGCTGTTACGATAAGCTTCCATACTGCGTAAAAATGTAAAGAAATCTGCATTTTTGCCGTAAGCACCGGCGTAAATTTTTGCCGCTTCCGCATCCCCTTCACCACGCAGTGAACGTGAATTACGTTGTGCATCCGCTAACATAATCGATACTTTTGCGTCGATATCTGAACGTTTTTTCTCAGCTTCTTCCATACCGCGAGCACGGTGCTCTTTGGCTACAGCAATCCGCTCAGCGCGCATACGCTGATAAATATTGCTACTGATGGAGTCAGGTAAGTTGATTTTCTTCACACGAACATCAAGCACTTCAATACCTAACTCTTCTGCGCCTTTTGCCGCTTGTTCCATCGCGTTTTTCATCAATGCGCTACGCTCGCCTGAGACGATTTGTACGATAGTCCGTGAACCAAACTCCGTGCGCAAACCGTTGTTGATGTACTGACGTAACAGGGTTTCAGCGCGCTCAAGTTGGCCTTGAGTCGCTAAATAATACTTACCAAAATCAGAGATCCGCCATTTGACATAACTGTCGACCAGCAAGTCCTTTTTCTCTGAAGTAACAAATCGATCGCCTGGGTTTTCCAGCGTTTGTACCTTCGCATCCAGATGACGCACTTTTTCGACCAGTGGCAATTTGAAATGCAAACCAGGTTCAAACACTTGCACTGAACCGTCTGTTGTACGTTGTACTTTACTGAATTGGAACAGAATGGAACGCTGTCCCTCTTCAACAATAAACACAGAAGACAATAACAACAGGCCGGCTAATGAGGCACCAAATAAAGCTTTCATCGGTTAATTCCTCCCCGTGCGCGCGCTATCGCGACTGCTATTTCGAATGTCCAACACTGGGGTTTCTTGTGTCATAGGCACCGCTCGCTCACCTGAAGCTGAACCGTTTGACGGTGCAGGTTGAGTAGACTGCTGGATCATTTTATCTAATGGTAAGTACATCATGTTGTTACCATTTTTGACATCCACCAACACCTTCGAGGTGTTACCGTACACTTGCTCCATCGTTTCAAGATACAGACGTTTACGAGTAACGTCTGGAGAAGCTAAGTATTCTGGTAACAGCTGCTCGAATCGAGCGACTTCACCCTGCGCTTTTAACAACGATTGTTGTTTGTATGCTTTGGCTTCTTGCTCTATCCGATAAACTTGGCCCAAGGCTTTCGGTTCTTGCTCTTTGGCATAAGCTTCAGCTTCGCGTATAAAGCGTTGCTCGTCTTCTTGCGCGGCAATAGCATCATCAAACGCCTCTTTAACTTCTTCTGGTGGGCGCGCATCTTTGAAGTTCACTTCAACAATGCGCAAACCAAGGTCGTATGGTTTGATGATAGCTTCCAACTCACTGCGCGTGTTCAAGCGAATTTGCTCACGGCCTTTGGTCAATACGTCGTCCATAATCGAATGGCCAACGACATAACGTAATGCAGCATCGGTTGCTTGCTGCAGACTTGTGCGTGGGTTATTGACCGAAAACAAATACTTCCGAGGATCTTCAATTCGGTACTGAACTTCAAAGGTCACCTGCACCAAGTTCTGATCCTGCGTTAACATAAAGCCGTCAGTCTTGATGTTTTCAACCGAAGATACATCGACAGGCACGACTTTATCGATCAACGACGGCGCCCAGTTTACACCCGGTAATGCTTCGCTATGGTACTGACCAAAACGTAAGACCACGCCACGTTCCGACTCTTTGATGGTGTACACGCCAGAAACAAGCCAGCCGACTAGCGCAACGCCAGCGACCAACCCGATAACGGCTCCAGAACCACCAGCACTTGCGCCGCCTGAATTGCCACCACCACCAAAGATCCCGCCAAGTTTCTTGCCGAGATCACGAAATACGTCATCCAGATCTGGCGGCCCCTGATTGCGGCCTCCTTGATTCCATGGATCATTATTTTTGCCGTTATTACCCGGCTCGTTCCAGGCCATGATGTACTCCATATTGCCAAGAGTTAAAGTCAAAGTAGTGTCGGTTGCACAAGTGCTGCCAATTCACCGTCGCTTTGTTTTACCCATTTATCCCATACTGAACATGGCATTGCTACCACGATGTGGCAAATCCCATGCTCGTCAAATTGTTCTCGTTGTACGACACCGGCTTCATGACACCTTGCTCGCCACACACTATGTTTTGGTTCAAGTGCCAAAACAAGCCGAATATGCTGACCTGACAAGCGCTCTATGATTGCTTGTTGCAATAAATCAAAGCCAAGCCCGGTTTGCGCAGACATATAGACTGCGACTGCTTGCCCTTGCTCATCATACTCAATACGCGGCTGCTGACCGTTTAGGTCAATCTTGTTATAAACACGCAACTGGGGTACTTGATCTGCGTCGATCTCCGACAAGACGTGCTGTACCTGCAAAATATTATCGTCAATTCGTTCATCTGCTGCGTCGATGACGTGCAATTGTAAATCCGCATCACGACTTTCTTGCAAAGTCGATTTAAATGCTGCGACTAGATCATGGGGGAGATGACGAATAAAACCAACGGTATCCGCAAAAATCAATTGACCAAATTCGGCGAAACGCACTTGGCGCAAGGTAGGATCCAAGGTTGCAAACAACTGATCGGCGGCATAAACCTCCGCTTGGGTCAGTCGATTGAACAGGGTGGATTTTCCGGCATTGGTATATCCAACCAACGACACCACAGGAATTTCGGCGCGCTGACGTGCTTTACGGCCAGTCTCTCGTTGCTGACTGACTTTTTCGAGGCGCTGTAACAAAGCAGTGATACGGTTTCGTAATAAACGCCGGTCTGTTTCTAGCTGCGTTTCGCCGGGACCTCGAAGACCTATACCACCTTTTTGTCGCTCGTTATCAAAACCACGAATTAACCGAGAGGCAAGGTGTTTAAGCTGTGCCAACTCCACCTGCAACTTGCCTTCATAGGTTCTCGCTCGTTGAGCGAAGATATCCAAAATCAAGGTTGTTCGATCAATGACACGACACTGACACAACCGTTCAAGGTTGCGGGTTTGGGCGGGTGATAACGCATGATTAAAAATAACGACATCAGCTTGTAGCTGCTGCACAACATCAGCAACTTCTGCGGCTTTACCGCTACCCACGAAAAAACGAGCATCCATTGTCGACCGTTGACCGGTCACAACAAAAGCGATGTCAGCACCCGCAGAAGTCACCAGCATTTTTAATTCCTGGAGATCTTCTCGGGCGTTTTCCTGCGGGAAACTGATATGAACAAGAACCGCCTGCTCAGCGGACTGGTCGCGCTCAAACAAGCGTTATGATCCTTGCCTTATTCCAGCTCGTCCGAATCAGCACCAGTACCACCATGGCCAGCCATGGTGTTAACAGCGCGGGCTGGAACTACAGTCGAAATTGCGTGCTTGTACACCATTTGACTGACTGTGTTTTTCAGCAGAATCACAAACTGGTCAAATGACTCAATCTGGCCTTGCAGTTTGATCCCGTTCACCAAATAAATGGATACCGGGATACGTTCCCGGCGTAAGGTGTTTAAAAATGGGTCTTGTAAAGATTGGCCCTTTGCCATGTGCCGCTTTCCTTATACTATCGTTCTGATTCTTAATATGTGGATTATTATATAGTTTTCAAGTCGTTAAATAACGCTTTTTTTCATTACTACTTTAGCGTAGCGAAGAAAGAACAGCTTGCAAGTTTTCTTCAAGGCAACTTTCGGTTAAAAGCCAATTTAAATCAGGCCAACTGCGTAACCAAGTCAGTTGCCGCTTTGCCAATTGCCTCGTTGCGGCTATTCCACGATACACCATCTCATCGTAACTCACTAGCCCGTCCAGATATTCCCACATTTGTCGGTAACCAACACAACGAATACTCGGTAAACCAGGATGTAGTTCACTTCGACGGTGCAATACCCTCACTTCCTGTTCGAACCCTTGCTGTAACATGAGTTCAAATCGTTGCGCAATTCTTGCATGCAAGGCCGAACGCTCTTGGGGAGCAATAGCAAATTGACAGGCGAGATAGGGAAAAGGTTCCCCTTTCGTCGCGGTTAATTGAGTCATCGACTGGCCAGTTAAGCGGAACACCTCAATCGCCCGACCAATGCGCTGGGGGTCGTTGGGATGGATACGTGCAGCAGACACCGGATCAATTGCGGCAAGCTGCTGATGCATCGCGTCCCAACCATGCTCTGCTGCTTCTTGTTCGATTTGTGCTCGTACCTCAGCATCGGCCTCAGGTAACGGCGAGATCCCTTCAAGCAACGCTTTAAAATACAACATGGTGCCCCCGACCAAAATAGGTGTCCGACCGCGGGCGACAATTTCTTCAATTAAACGTAACGCATCGGCTCTAAAATCTGCCGCGGAATAACTCTGTACCGGATCCAAAATATCAATCAGGTGATGTGGCGCAATACGCAGTTCTTCCGGCGTGGGTTTGGCTGTACCAATATTCATGTCTCGATACACTAAAGCGCTATCAACACTGATAATTTCCGCAGGAATATGCTTGGCGATCTCAAGCGCTAATGCGGTTTTACCAGAGGCTGTTGGCCCCATCAAACAAATGACTTTAGACGTCATTAAGGTTTTCCTCACAACATGGCACCATTTGAACCGCCTGAGCAACAGACCATAGGCTTGGTTGTTGTAACGCCTCATCAAAATGAGCACACCAGATCTGCCATGGCAAATGCTCACTCGACAATCCCTCAAGCAGGCAAACGACTGCCGACAGCGGTGAATCATTACCGCTAGCTAAGGTCGATAGCCACATCGGCAACCATTGTTCAACCCGGGTCGATTTCGTCAGGATGGGGAGCGCACGCACCACGACGGTCAGATTTGATACCAACATATCAAAACCAAGCTGCGCCGGTAATTCACCAAGCGACAGTAACACATCACGCTCTTGCTCTGTTAACTGCAGTCGCTGCGGCATCATCAGCGCAGCCGAGGCCATGCCATGGGTAAGCCATGTACGAGCAAGCGTATGCGCGGTATCCAGTTGGACGAACCGCCCTTGCTGCACGACGAGCATTCGCCCCATCGCATCGTACAAAAGCCCGACCCGCTTCACCGCCGCGGGGTTTTCGCATCGCTCTTCACTGACCACAGGCCAAGGTTGTGCCGCATGAGACGCCGATGCAATGCGAGCAGCACTTGCACTATACGACAACATCGAGTGACGTCTTGGTGTCAGCGTTGGTACAGCACTATGGCGATATGAAGTGTCTAATTCGGTTGGCACCGAGATCGGCGATTGGCGCGAGGGCGACTGACTGTCTTGCAACGGGGCTTGACGGGGCGCCGCAGGTGGCTGTGGTGTTAGCCGAAGATCTGCATGCACAGCGGTCAACGCTTGCGACAAGGCACTTGCCACAAAATCGTGCACCATGCGGGCCTCATGAAAACGCACTTCATGCTTAGCCGGGTGGACATTCACATCCACTTGGCTTGGGTCAAGTTGCAAGTAAATCACAAACCCTGGTTGTACGTTAACCGGAAACTGTTCACCGTAGGCTTGTCGGATCGCATGATTTAACAACTTATCACGCATCATCCGGCCATTGACGTAGCTGTACTGTGCAATTAATTGCGGCGTACAAAGCACTGCAGGCAATATCCATCCCGACAGTTGCATGGACTCATACTGACTTTCTAACCAGACGGCTCGCTCTGCAAAGGTGCGTCCAAGTAACTGCTGCAGACGCTTTTGTTTTTCAGCAGCGGTACTGGCTATTTTTAACTGTCGAACTAATTGACCGTTGTGGGTCAAAGTCCAGGCTACATCAAAGCGACTTAAGGCTAAACGCTGTAGCAGTTCTTCAATATGTGAAAACTCAGTTTTTTCGCTTTTTAAAAAACGTCGGCGCGCAGGGGTATTAAAAAATAAATCACGCACCTCAATTGTTGTCCCATCCGGATGTGCTGCGGGTCGCACATGGACCTGCATGTCACGTCCTTCCGCCATCGCCTGCCATGCAGCGTCTTGTGAAGCCGGCTTCGAGGTTAACAACAGCCGAGATACCGAACTAATGGACGCTAAGGCTTCGCCTCGAAAACCTAAACTCAAAATCTGCTCTAAATCGGAGAGCTGATGAATCTTGCTGGTGGCGTGACGGCTTAAGGCCAGCTCTAACTCATCTTTAGGGATACCCGAGCCATTATCACGGATACGGATCAGCTGGCTGCCGCCCTTTTCAATATCAACGGTAATGCTAGTGGCACCTGCATCAAGCGCATTCTCAACCAACTCTTTGACCACAGACGCAGGACGCTCGACAACCTCACCGGCGGCGATTTGGTTAGCAAGCTCTGGCGAGAGCAAACGAATGCTCATGGGATCCTCAGCACCTGACCAATTCGAATTTGATCAGATTTCAAATTGTTATATTTACGAAGCGCTGCCATCGAAACCCCATAGCGACTTGCTAATCCCGATAATGACTCACCCGACTTCACTTTATGCGTCTTTGGTTTTAAGGCTTTGTTGGCAACTGACTTGGCAGACGCTTTAGTTGACGTGGGTGGTTCAGACTTGACCTGCCGCACTATTGGACCTGGCTGGCGAATTTGGCGCACCACAGGCCCTGGTTGTTTCGAAGGTAACTTGGCGATGGATTCAGCCGCTTCTGCCGCAAGAGCTTGCTCTACAACGGAGGTTTGTGCAGGGGGCGGCGTCGTACTGACACGAATTGCTGCAGACGTGTCGGCTTTACCGGTTTTTCGCGCTAACGCTGTATCTGCCGGTGGCGATTTGTAAAAATACTGCTTTAAGCCTTTGAAAATCGCGTTGGCGACTTTTTGCTGATGTGAGGGTGATTTTAACTTTTGTTCTTCGCTCACATTAGAGATATAGCCTGTTTCTACCAAAATCGATGGAATATCTGGCGCTTTTAACACCCCCAAGCTTGCAGCTTGCGGCTGCTTTTTGTGCAGCTTGGTCACATCGTCCAGTTGATTCAGCACCATAGCGGCCACATCATACCCTGCGCTCATCGAATGATTCATCGATAAATCGAGGACCATTTGTGCGAGATACTTTTCATTAGCAGAATCTTTGATCACTTCAGCAACACCGCCGAGCAATTCTGAATGCTGCTCAGTCTGTTCCATCATTTTACCGACTTCTGTGGTCGCGCGTTTCAGCGACAACACCCACACCGATGCGCCACTGGCTTTGCGATTTTCCGCGGCATCCGCATGGATGGATACCAACATGTCGGCTTGCAAATCACGCGCAATATCCGGCCTTTTACTGGGGTAAATGTAATAATCGCCAGTGCGGGTCATCACCGCTTTAAAGCCAGGTTCTTTATTGATCAACGCTTGCAGTTTTTGGGCAATGGCATAGGTAACATGTTTTTCATAGGTACCTTTCGGGCCTACCGCACCTGGGTCATGACCACCATGGCCAGCATCAATAGCGATCACCACTGGCCTGCCCTTGCCGATCGGCGCGGTCTTGGCTTTAGGGGCAGACTCGATGGCTGCGAGTGCCGTATCCGTGATATCCAGCACTAAACGATGGCCGTAACTATCCACAGGCGGTAATGCAAACAGCGTTTGTTTGGTTTGCCCAGTAACATCGACTAAGATTTGCACGGCATTGCGACCGGCGATCTTTCGAACCTGAATGGTCTTAACGAGCGTGGATTCACCAGACAGCTTCCCCAGGGAAGCCGAAGATACATCGTTAAGCTCAACCAGAATTTGCTGGCCAGTTCGGCCTAGCATTTTGAAATCTGGTTTTTCAGCTAAATCGAACACCACGCGCGTATTGTCGGGCGATGGCCATAACCGCACGCTTTGGATTTTATTTGCAGCCAACACCTGAAACGAGCAAAACCAGAACAGACACCACAGCAGTCTCATGGCAGCAATTCCTGCAACCAATGCAGCCCTTTGGCTGTGCCCGCAGTCAGCACGGCAAGACGTTCATGCTCAGACACTCGGCGTAATTCAAGCAGTAAATCCGCCGCAGGTAACAAAGGTGCTCCACGGTTTGGCCATTCGACAATGCACAAGTTTTCTGGGGCGAAGTAATCGCGAATGCCCATAAATTCCAATTCTTCTGGATCATGCAGTCGATACAAATCAAAATGAAAGGCCTGAAGCGTAGGTAAACTGTAGGACTCCACTAAGGTATAGGTAGGACTTTTTACGTTGCCCTGATGGCCAAGGGCTCGCAATAAATAGCGTGTAAAGGTTGTTTTTCCGGCGCCTAAATCACCTTGAAGGTACAGAATGCCACCTTGTTGACACAAGGCCGCGACCTGAGTCGCAAAGCGCGCCGTTTGTTCCTCATTGGCAATGGTCAGCTGAGATGGCTGGCCTGTCATGAATGTCCCCAAATTTAGTGGTCTGTCAGTTACCGTGATATGCTATCAAAACTTGCTGCTTTGCTCTACCAAGAATCTGTTCAAACGAGCAAGGCCGCACCAATCTTCACTCATACGATGATGTAGTCACCACATGCTTGATCAAACTGCCGTTGTCACGCAAATAAAAGCGTGGGCGCGTGAATTAGGATTTGCCGATTGCGGCATCACCGACGTTGATTTATCCATCGAAGAGCCAAGGCTGCAAGCTTGGCTTGATGCCAATTATCATGGTGCCATGGGCTACATGAGCAGTCATGGTCTGATGCGCGCCCGGCCCGCCGAGCTTCAACCCGGTACGCTAAGAGTGATTTCAGTGGTGATGGATTACCTCCCTGAAAAAGCGGCATTTGCCACCAATCTGCAAGATCCAACCAGCGGCTATATCAGCCGTTACGCGCTTGGCCGTGATTATCATAAATTAATCCGCCAACGTCTAAAGCAACTTGGCGAGTACATCAAACGTTTAGAACCAGAATTGGGCTATCGACCCTTTGTGGATTCGGCACCTGTGTTGGAGCGCCCGCTTGCGCAAAAAGCAGGGCTTGGTTTTATCGGTAAAAATAGTTTGTTACTTGATGAGCAGCACGGCTCCTGGCGTTTTATCGGGGAGCTATTGGTCAACATTGAATTACCAATCGATGAACCCCGACAGGGAGACTGTGGTAGTTGTGTTGCTTGTCTGACGATGTGTCCAACCCAAGCCATTGTCGCGCCATACATCGTTGATGCACGACGTTGTATCAGCTATCTAACCATCGAATCGGACGAGGATATCCCCGAATCCTTGCGCCCTGCCCTAGGAAACAGAATCTATGGTTGCGATGACTGTCAGTTGGTCTGCCCACCCAACAGATCTGCGCCTTTGACTATCGAAGCGGATTTTCAACGTCGTGATGTGTGGCTCTACCACGACTTATTGACGCTGTTTGGCTGGAGCGAGCTGGAGTTTTTGCAAAACACTGAAGGGTCAGCGATACGTCGCATAGGGTATCGCCGGTGGCAGCGGAACATCGCCGTCGCCTTAGGCAATGCGCCAGCGTCAGAACAGATTATGACGGCGTTACAGCATTATTCAGGGGATGCTCAGGTACAGCGGCATGTCGATTGGGCACTGGAGCAACAACGGCAACGCAGGCAACACGAGGAAGAGGACGCTAATTTGCGCAAAGTACTTCGCAAAAATGAACGATTAATTCGAATTATCCAAACCGGTCTTTCGCGCGACGCCACCTAGTAAATTCTGGCTCTGCCGTGTGGCTAATCGCGCCGCAGCCTCTTGGCAGATGCGCTTTTTCATGGTGTCGTCAGCTTGGTGCCATCCTGTGATCTCGGTGATCGTCCTACCACAACCAAGGCACACATCATCATGCCCTAAACAACAATTCCGAACGCACGGCGATTCAACCATCAGAGCCCCTTGTTTAACGTTTTTTCATCACCCACGCCCACACAAACTGCGCTTGAATAGGTTCAACATTTAACGAATCCGTGATTGTGACCTGCACTGTGACTTCGCCTTTTTCATGTTGATGGATGTGTTGGATTTGCTCCGTCGATAATGTCGCCACCGCGGTTAAATGACCCGTTGCTCGTTTGGTGTAATCGATATGCATCGACTTCAGCAATGGAATACGATCATCAGGCACGTGGATGCCCACCAAAAAACCAGTCGCCGACTCGCCTAACAGCGCCATGGCCGCCGCATGGATACCGCCGATATGGTTTTGTACTTTACGTTTATTCGCCAACGTTAACACCGCTCGTTGCTCACGTAACTCCTGCACGACGATCCCCGCAGTACCGGCAAACTTGATGGCACTTCCAAACAATTTACTCAGTAAAAAGCGCTGAGAAAATACAGGAAAGCGATAAATCTTCGCGACAAGGCGGTTTAATTTGTTGGGAGAATGCATACTGGTCATACCTGCTGTAAAAAACGCTACGCTAGCAGTTTCAGCGTGTTGGAACAAGTCTAGACCATCTTGGCGGATGTGAATTTTCGTCGGCAAAGGTAAAACCACACAATGAGGTGTGAACAACAGTGTGCTGTCATGTTCGGTTTAATAAAGCTATGTGGGAATTTGAATTTGGAGCGGGCAACGAGACTCGAACTCGTGACCTCGACCTTGGCAAGGTAGCGCTCTACCAACTGAGCTATGCCCGCTCTGCGAGATGTGTAGTCTGATTTGGAGCGGGCAACGAGACTCGAACTCGTGACCTCGACCTTGGCAAGGTAGCGCTCTACCAACTGAGCTATGCCCGCATACAATCAGAACTTTAGAGAATTTGGAGCGGGCAACGAGACTCGAACTCGTGACCTCGACCTTGGCAAGGTAGCGCTCTACCAACTGAGCTATGCCCGCATCCAGGCTGAAGATTTTGGAGCGGGCAACGAGACTCGAACTCGTGACCTCGACCTTGGCAAGGTAGCGCTCTACCAACTGAGCTATGCCCGCAAAAATCTTCAGCAGCGCCGCTTCACTTTATGAAGCAAGCGCGGCGCATTTTACAAAATCAAACTGACATTGCAAGACTTTTATTCCGGCAAACGGAAAAAGTGCGTGCGATAGGTGACTAATTCAGCAATTGAATCGCGAATGTCGTCTAACGCTAGATGCGATGATGATTTTTTCACCAACTTGCTTACCTCTGGATTCCAGCGCTTAGCCAGCTCTTTAACCGTGCTAACGTCTAAATTGCGGTAGTGGAAAAATGCTTCGAGTGCTGGGGCATATTTCACTAAAAACCGGCGGTCTTGCCCGATACTGTTGCCACACATTGGCGATTTGCCCGCGGATACATAGTGGCTTAAGAATTCGATCGTTTGGGCTACAGCGCTGTCTAAATCGACCGAACTTTCGCGGCAACGTTGAGTCAGGCCTGATTTGCCGTGTTGCTCCACACACCATGCACTCATGTTGTCCAACACACTGTCCGGCGTCTTAATCGCAAAGACAGGGCCTTCGGCAAGCACGTTTAGATTACTGTCGGTGACAATCGTTGCCATTTCTAAGATCACGTCAGTGTCTGGCTCTAAGCCTGTCATTTCTAAGTCGATCCAAACCAGATTGTTATCGTTGTGTGCCATTGTTGGGCCCCTTGCTCTTTGTGTCATGAACTGAATGCAGGTATGATACAACGGCTATTGCCTATAACAAACCCAGACCCGCAGCATCCTCATGTTGTGACAGCTTAGTTGATGAAAAAGATCCCAGCGTGACTAAAAAGAAACATCTTACACAACGACAAAACGACCGCATCGCCTCCAATCAGCAAAAACGGTTGGATCGTATGGCGAAAAAGGCAGAAAAAGTTGATGCTGCGCTTGATTCTGCCAGTTTTGGCGAACCCGAACCGGGCGTGGTTATAAGCCGCTTTGGTCAGCATGCCGATATCGAAGATGCTCATGGCGCTATTGTCCGCTGCAATATTCGTCGCACGGTTGCGTCATTGGTCACTGGTGACGAAGTCGTTTGGCGTCGAGCCTCACAAGTCCAAGGCGCCATCGAGGGGGTTGTCGAAGCGGCTCATGAACGACGTTCTGTGTTAACTCGCCCCGATTTTTACGATGGTTTAAAGCCCGTCGCTGCCAATATCGATTTGTTGATTATCGTCTCGGCCGTTTTACCAAGCTTATCGCTAAACATTATCGATCGCTATTTGGTTGCTGCCGAAGCTATGCAAATTAAACCGCTGCTGCTGCTCAATAAAATTGATTTATTAACAGCAGAACAACGAACGGAGGTCGAACAACAACTCGATATCTACCGAAAAATTGGTTACGAGTTTTTGTTGTTAAGTGCGAAAACTGGCGAAGGCATGGAGCAGTTACATCAGTATTTGCAAGCTGGGACCAGTATCTTTGTCGGCCAGTCTGGCGTTGGAAAATCGTCGCTAGTCAACGGACTCATGCCTGAAATTGCGGTGTATACCCAAGAGGTATCTGAGGTTTCAGGGCTGGGTCAACACACTACAACGGTGGCTCGTTTGTATCATTTGCCAAAAGGTGGCAATCTGATCGACTCGCCTGGCATTCGCGAATTTGCATTATGGCATTTAGAAGCGGATGAAGTGACATGGTGTTTTAAAGAGTTTCGTCCCTGGCTTGGACGTTGCAAATTTCGCGATTGCAAACATGGCGACGACCCAGGCTGTGCCTTGCATCATGCCGTGGATATTGGTGAAGTAAGTGCAGAACGCTTGGAAAATTATCATCGGATCCTAGTCAGTATGGCCGAAGATAAGCCCAGTTATTATTGATTTGTATTATTAAGATGAGGTGGTGATCTTTATGGATCAGCTAAAAATTACACTGCAGTATATCCTGCCAAAGCATTTAATCTCCCGATTGGTAGGCTACCTGGCAGCCGCTAAATTAGGCTTTATCAGTCATGCACTGATTAAGCTGTTTATCAAAGCTTACGGCATTAACATGAAAGAAGCGCAACATGAACATGCTGAAGCCTATGCCAGTTTCAATGAATTTTTCACCCGCCCGCTCAAAGACGGTGTCCGTCCCTTAGTGACTGACGACACCATGTTGGCGCATCCCGTCGACGGAACCGTTAGTCAATTGGGTGATATTGAAGGCGATCAACTGATCCAAGCAAAAGGTCATTTTTATTCTACGGAAGCCTTGCTAGGTGGTGATAAAGCGACTGCCGCCCCGTATCAAAATGGTAAATTTGCTTGCATCTACTTAGCACCAAAAGATTATCACCGTATCCACATGCCAATTGATGGTGTGTTACGTGAGATGATTTATGTGCCAGGGGAGTTATTTTCAGTCAACCCACTCACGGCAGAAAATGTACCAGGGCTTTTCGCTCGTAACGAGCGGGTCGTCACCATTTTCGATACTCCGGTAGGGCCAATGGCTCTGGTTTTAGTTGGTGCAACAATTGTCGCTAGCATCGAAACGGTGTGGGCTGGAACCGTCACTCCGCCGACGGGTAAAGAAGTATTCCGCTGGCAATATCCAGCCGAGGGGCCAAACTCAGTCCATCTGAAAAAGGGCGACGAAATGGGTCGCTTTAAGCTAGGTTCAACCGTTGTATTGACCTTTGCCAAAGACGCGGTTGATTTCTTACCGACCAATTACCCAGGCGCAGTCACTCGTATGGGCACAGCATTTGCGTCTATAATCGAATAATTCTATCGATCTGGGTCTGGCACTATGTTGCTATTTGCTCATCGAGGCGTTAGCGCACTGCATCCTGAAAATACGCTGCGGTCATTTGCCGCAGCGTTGGAACTACCTGGCATTGGCATCGAATTGGATGTCTATCTTCATCACAATGAACTGATCGTTATCCATGACCGCTTTGTCAATCGCACCACCGATGGCCGTGGCGCCCTTGAAGATTTCTCCAGAGCTGAACTTGATGCATTAAATGCCGGTAACGGAGAGCATGTGCCCACCTTGTGGCAAGTGCTGCAACTGGTCGCGAATCGCTGTGTCTTAAATATCGAACTCAAAGGGGCAGATACCGGCCCTGCACTGCTTCAACTGTTAGAACGCGCAGTATCAGAGCTTAATTGGTCGTTAGAAAACATCTTGGTGTCATCTTTCCATCATCCCTTATTAGCTTGGTTAAAGCAACACCATCCTAGCTTGTCTTTTGGGGTGCTAATTGCTCACTATCCGATTGATTTAGCTAAACAAGCTCAAGAGCTTGGTGCAATTTCATTGCATTGCGATCGTAGTTTTATCGATCAATTCCTTGTCGATGATGCGCATGCGCGGGGACTGAAAGTGTATGTCTATACCGTGAATTATCAGAAAGATGCTGTTGAACTCGCGGCGATGGGCGTCGATGGTCTCTTTTGCAATCACCCTGCTGAGGTTCAACACTGGCTAAAACACACTTAGCTGTCATGCGAGACACAAAAAAGCCCGCAATGTTGCGGGCTTTTTTCTAGGGCTATTATTAGTGGCTTTCACAGCTATGGCAATGATTACAAAGACGAAGATTCAGCAAATGCGCCAACACCACAAAGGATGCACCAACAATTAAAATGTAGTGCTCGTAGGCTGGGCCAAACAAATCTTTTTGCCAGTAGATAAAGCCACCGATGAATAAGGAATAGAACGGGTATAACTTGCGGTGGTAACGATGAAAACCAGCAAACAAGGTGATAAAACCAAGCACCATAGTCACAAGTAAGATAATGCGTTCGAAAGCATGGTTATGAGCCACAGTTAAGCCCATCAATGGTAACAAAGGCAGCAAAACAGGCAGCATGATGCAATGGATTGCACACAATGATGTAATTGCGATACCCACTTTGTCTAATGTATTGCGAATGCGATCAAGCATAACAGCCTCGATGTTTGAAGACTTGATATGATATAACAATTCTCCAAAATTGAAAACGCTTGTGCGACGAAATTCCAGAGGACTGTGGCATAATACCCAGCAAGAACGAGGAGCCCAAATGGACGAATTATTAAACAAATTAGATCAAAACTTAAAAGATCTATATCGCAAAGCCGTAGATGCGGACGCCGTGCTAGATGAAATCCAAGCACAAGGTCATGGCAAGTATCAAACAATCTTCAATGAAGGTTTATTCAGTGTTAAAAGCAACCGATTTATGCCTTATCTATCTGAAACAGCAGAACAAATTGCACTGATCCGGCAACAACAACATTTTGATACTCAAGTACTCGAACGCATTGTCCGCCAATTGCAACAGTTGCATGTTACTTTACTCGACTTTAAATCTGTAAGTCGTTAAGGTTGTTGGCTACACTGTAAAATGACGACGTGTTTTTAAGGACCGAGGCTGGCGAGTATGGCAAACATCAATACGGCATCGTTGACCCAATACAATCGGCAATTGTTGCAATCGTATAACAGCAATGCCGCGCCAGCGAGCTCACAAGACCAAGCCAAATCCTTATTGCAAAACACCGTCAATCAGTCATTGGCCAATCAACGGCAAGATTTAAAACTTAGCACTGCCACCAATTCCACCACAAATGGCAGTACCGAGCAGGCTCAAGAGTCAGTCAAGGTTTCATCATCGATTGGAAAAGCGGCGGCTAAAGGCCAATTAACTCGAGAGGAAGCGCTGGCTATTTATGAAAAAATAGCCAGCTTCTTGTAACAATCATTGGGATGGGTCTTGGACAGAGCCTGTTTTAGCCAACACTGTGGCAGTAAACCATTTATCTAACATCGCCTTTTCGTGACCAAATTCTTGTGAACTGTAACGCAGCCCCGTTGTGTTCATAAAATTCATGTCTTTAATTTTGACATCCTTCCCTTCCAACACAACCTGGTTATTGCCATCCAGCACTTGATAGTCCAGCGTAATTCGAGGGAAATAAATCTCTTTGATCACCCGAATTTCACGGTTATCTAAGCGATACAAAGGATTTACATCACCAGCTAAATCTACGTCTTTCATTGTTAACTTGACAGTATAGCCTTGTGGTAACCGCGCTGACATTTTTTGCCAAAACTTGTCAAAACTAGCCAATACATGTCGACGATACGAACCTTTTGGTTCATTTGCTGGACGGATATCACTGTACTTCTCAGGCTGCAACCACTCAACTTTGATAGGCGATTCATTGGATTGTGCACAGAGTTGAAACGATGCGACAACGAACAAACCGAGCAGAATTTTTTTCATCATGACAGTCCTCACACCTTGATCTAACTAGCATGCATGATAATGCGATTTGTTGAAAGATACAGTGTCGAAATGTCCGAAAATGTCCACAGCTGTAAATCAATATTAAGCAAACCTAACAATGCTGAACTTGCTTTACGTAACTTTAAAAAGCATCCCCAAATCAGGTAATACCTCAGTATTTTTATGTTGTTTATTTTTTGTAATGATTGTATATATCGTAATGCCGAATTTTAAAATGGCTAAAAAAAAAATAAGGAACATGAATGCGTAATTTTAAACTTTCTCCATTAGCGGTGCTAATTGGGGTATCCCTGACTCTGCCTGCCGCGTACGCCGCAGACAATCAAGACTTCGTTTCAACCAATGCCAAGTCGATACAATTTAACGAATCACAAGCCACCGTATCAGGCATGAAAAACCAAGTGGATGCTGACAAAGGCACCACAACATTTGCGTGGGCTCCAGTTGGCTTGGCGCAACCCAACATCAATGCAGTCGCGGAAGGCGCTCAACTTGAGTATGCCGCAAGCTTTTATTTAGATGCATTAACCGGTGCTGTTAGTAAGGGCGAATCTGCGGGCATGAAGCCTGTTATGGTGAGCTCATTTACCGATCGTGATGGCGTGAAAATCGCCAAATTCCGTCAAGAATTGCAAGGGATTGAAGTATTTAATAAAGAATACAACATCCTGATGGATGCCGAATTCAATTTGGTTGCAGGCTCAGGCTCTATCGCTAGCGCACCTCAAGCCACAACAAAAACCTTGTTCGCCGCAGATTTTGGTCAAGCCAGTGAAGCCATTCAACATGCATTCACTGCAGCAGGCGGCAATGGCGATCAATTAATCGTCAATGAAAGCTCTACTGATGAAAAGTACACACGCTTTAGCGCCCAAGCCAATGGCGAAGTCAAAGTACTTGGCGAGCCACGCGCAAAACCCGTTTATTTTGAGAAAAAAGGCAAGCTGTTAGCTGCGCACTATGTCGAATTAGAAACCAGCAACGACGATGCGACAGACTCTGACTATTTCAGTTATGTCATCGCCGCAGAAACTGGTGAAGTTCTGTTTAAAAACAACTTAAAAGCTCACGCATCTGCTTTTAATTATCGGATTTATGCGTCGGATAAAGGCGTACCTTGGGACGGTCCACACGGTAACGTGATCCCTGCGACAAGCGCAGATCAAGTCGATGCCACTAAATACCTAGATGCACCTCTAGTTGCTTTAAAACACGGCCCTATTAGCAAACAAGACCCGTGGTTAGCCGACGATGCCACACAAACCAAAGGTAATAACGTCTTTGCATACGTGGATGCGATTGCTCCAGATGGTTTCACCGCGGGTGACTACGCGGCTGATGTAACCTCAGCACAAACCTTTGATTACAAGTACAACACTGCTGAACCAGAAATGTCGATGAACAACCGTAAGGCATCGATTGTAAACTTGTTCTACATGAACAACTACTTGCATGATTGGTTCTATGACTATGGTTTTGATGAAAAAGCCGGTAACGCCCAAGCGAAAAACTTCGAACGTGGTGGTGTAGAAGGCGACATCCTGCGTGCTGAAGTGCAAGATAACTCAGGTTTTGATAACGCCAACATGTCTACCCCTGCAGACGGTGGCTCACCACGGATGCAAATGTATCTGTGGGCAAGTAAAGATGCGACCTTTGGTAAAGACTTGGGGATCACCGCAACGGCGACAGATGGCACCGCGTTACCAATTACAGCAATGCAAGGGGCTAGTTTTGGTCCGGGTCAATTCAGCTTATCTGCTCAAGCGGTTAATTTTGTGGATACCGCAGCACCACTGGGTGACGGTTGTACCGCAGCCGCCACACCTGCCAATATCGCTGGCAAAATCGCCGTGATTGACCGCGGTACTTGTACCTTCACAATTAAAGCGAAAAATGCCCAAGATGCCGGTGCGAAAGGCGTCATTATTGTGAACAACTCTGCAGCAGGTTTACCGGGTATGGGCGGCACAGATGCAACCGTCACTATCCCTGCTGTCGGTATTTCGCAAGCGGAAGGTAATGCCATTAAAGCCGCGTTGACCGCAGGTAAAACGGTCAACATCAACATGTTCAACAACAAGCCGTATAAAGACAGCTCGTGGGATAACGCCATCGTGGCTCACGAATGGGGCCATTATATTTCCAACCGTTTAGTCGGTAACGGTAATGGTCTTTATAACAACCAAGGCCGCTCCATGGGTGAAGGCTGGGGTGACTTCCACGCGCTGTTAACCGTGTCAGACGCCGATGACCTGAAGTTAGAAGGCAACGACAAGCTGCAACGTCCATATGCGGCGGTCAGTTACGTCGCTTCATTCTACGAAGGTATTCGTGCATACCCATATGCCACGTCATTGACTTTAAACCCACGCACCTTCAAGCACATCGGATTAGGCGCAAATCCATTTAGCGTCGCCGGTCAAAGCGGTGAAGCGGAAGTTCACTCGGCAGGCGAAATTTGGGCAGAAGTGTTATGGCATGGCTTCACCAACTTGGTGAACTACCATAAAGACTATAACAAAGCCAAAGATCGCATGATGTCTTACTTGGTTAATGGTTATAAGATGACGCCGGTTGGTCCAACCTACACCGAAGCACGTGATGCGGTGCTTGCGGCGGCCTATGCCAAAGATCCAGAAGATTACAAACAGCTGTTAAAAGCCTTCGCTGACCGTGGTATGGGCTTAGGTGCGGTATCTCCTCACCGTGACGATCCAAAACATACCGGTGTGGTTGAGTCATTTAAAACTGAATTGAGCACCTTTGATGTCACAGCTCACAGCGTCAATAACAACTATGACGATGCGACTGAAGGCTTCTGTACTGCCAATGACATGCTGGACAATGGCGAGACTGGTACAGTGCAATTTAAGCTGACGAACCGCGGTTCAAACGTGCTCAAAGGCTTAAAAGGCAAAGTTGAAGTGGTCAGTGGCCATAAAGTCACCTTCGAAAACGGTGGCGTTGTACAACTGCCAGAAATTGGTGTGATGTCTTCAGGCAACACGGCACCTGTGAAGTTCAAACTGGAAGGCGCACTACCTGGCGACGTCTTAGAGCTGAAGTTGTCCTTCCCAGACATTGACCCGGCGATTGTAACTAGCGAATACAACGTGCAGCAACGCGTCAACTTAGCATTCGTTGACCAAGCACCGTCGAATATGCAGTCGATTGATAAAACCGAAAACTTTGCCAGCTTGAATAACTTCAAAGAGCGCATCTTAGTCGGTGGTGATCTGGCCAAAGATACCCGTGTGATGGATAGCACCAACGCGGCATTCTTCCGCAGTCGCGGTCATGACGTCGGTCAACAGTACATGTTGATCCAAAACAACGGCTTTACCTCCGATGTGGTGTACGAAACGAAGCCATTCAACGTCGGTTATGCTGGTGATTTCACTCTAAGTTTCTGGCATTACTTCCAATTGGAAGCGGGTTATGATGGCGGTGTGATTGAGATCAGCGTGAACGGCGGCGATTGGATGGATGTCACCAAAGTGCAAAAAGGTGGTACAACCAGCGCACCAGTTTATGCGGCCTTTAGCAATGGCGGTTACAACGGCACATTGGCAGAATTACTGCCTGGCCGTAAGACATTTACCGGCAATGCCGATGCCACGTTTGGTCATAACGAATCTATCAACTTTGGCACTGCATTAAACGGTAACCAAGTCCGCTTCCGTTTCCGCGTAGTATCGGATTCAAACACTGCCGATGCCGGCTGGTTTGTCGATAATATCAAGTTCAACAACATCACCTCGTCCGTCTATTCAGACGTTGTTGCCGGTGATGCGGTGAGCTGTGATAACCGTACTCCGAAGTTCACTAGCGTGAGCACAAGCGCAGCCAAAGGTGTTGAGAAACAAGTCTTAACCCTGACAGCGAACGCCACTGACCGCGATACCAATCAGACACTGACCTACAACTGGACCCAGTTAAGTGGTACTGCAGCGACGATTGCCAACAAAGATAAAGCAGTCGCATCGATTACATTACCAACGCCTGCCAAGGTTGCGGATGATCTGATGTTTGAAGTGCAAGTCTCGGACGGTAAAGCCACTGTGAAGTCCACGGTAGCCGTCAAGGTTGAGAACCGTGCGCCAGTGCTGTCATCAGCCACGTCAAGTGCCGCCTCAGTGACTGAAGGTGATACTTTCACCGCCACTGCCGTTGGTTCAGACGCGGATACTGGTGATAAGTTGTCGTACAGCTGGACGCAAGTGAGTGGTCCTCGTGTGACCTTTGATAAAACCACTGCGGCATCCGTTGCTGTCACTCCAACTGTGATTGGTCTGCATACTCCAACTGAAAACGTAGTGTTAAAAGTCACGTTGTCCGATGGCAAAGAAAGCACGTCCAAAGAAGTCACTGTGGCAGTAAACGACTTACCAGAGAAATCGGGTGGTAGTTCAGGCTTATTAGGCTTGCTGTTATTACCTCTGGCGATGTTCCGTCGTCAGCGTCGTAAATAATACAAAGGCTGCAGCGATACGATGTATCGCTTAAACAAAAAACCTACAGCATGCTGTAGGTTTTTTTTCGCCTATTCAAAATATCGATACAAAACTGCCCTGATTAGTTGCAATTGCAACGACGAATCTTGAAAAAACTTGGCAATGTTGATAAAAAAAAACGGCTGCAGTAGCAGCCGTTTCATCGCAAAGTGCGGGTGGATTACATCATGCCGCCCATGCCACCCATGCCGCCCATATCTGGTGCTGCTGGAGCATCTTTCTTCGGCAGTTCTGTGACCATCGCTTCGGTAGTGATCATCAACGAACCCACTGACGCGGCAAATTGCAGCGCTGAACGTGTAACTTTGGTTGGATCCAGGATACCCATTTCCAACATGTTGCCGTAAACACCAGTTGCCGCGTTGTAACCGTAGTTACCTTCGCCTTGTTTGATTGAGTTTACAACCACTGATGGCTCTTCACCGGCGTTATCAACGATTTGACGCAGTGGCGCTTCCATCGCACGCAGCGCAATTTTGATACCATGGTTTTGGTCTTCGTTAGCGCCTGTCAAGCCAGCCAGCTTGCCAGCCACCCGAACCAATGCAACACCACCGCCAGGTACTACGCCCTCTTCAACAGCAGCGCGAGTCGCGTGCAGCGCATCTTCAACGCGGTGTTTCTTCTCTTTCATTTCGATTTCAGTGGCCGCACCCACTTTGATCACGGCAACACCGCCAGCCAATTTAGCCAGACGTTCTTGCAGTTTTTCTTTGTCGTAATCAGAGGTTGCATCTTCCACTTGTTGACGGATTTGCTTGACGCGACCATCGATCGCTTCTTGGCTACCCGCACCATCGATAATCGTGGTGTTGTCTTTAGTGATGACGACGCGTTTCGCTGTACCTAAATCTTCCAGTGTGGCTTTTTCCAGCTCCATGCCGATCTCTTCAGAGATCACCACGCCGCCTGTTAATACCGCGATGTCTTGCAGCATGGCTTTACGGCGGTCACCGAAACCTGGAGCTTTCACTGCAGATACTTTGACGATGCCGCGCATGTTGTTAACAACCAGCGTTGCTAAGGCTTCGCCTTCTAAATCTTCAGCGATGATCAGCAGTGGTTTACCTGATTTTGCAACGCCTTCCAGTACTGGCAGCATTTCGCGAATGTTGGAAATTTTCTTGTCGACAGTCAGGATGAACGGGTTGTCCAGTTCAACTTGGCCCGCTTCTGGGTTGTTGATGAAGTATGGAGACAAGTAACCGCGGTCAAATTGCATCCCTTCAACAACGGCTAATTCGTTAGCTAAGCCTTGGCCTTCTTCAACGGTGATAACGCCTTCTTTACCCACTTTATCCATCGCGTCAGCGATGATTTGACCGATTTCGTCATCGGAGTTCGCCGAAATGGTACCTACTTGAGCGACAGCCTTGCTGTCTGCACATGGCACTGATAAGGCTTTTAACTCAGTCACAGCAGCGGCGACTGCTTTGTCGATACCGCGTTTTAAATCCATTGGGTTCATGCCCGCAGCAACAGCTTTCACGCCTTCGTTGATGATGGCTTGGGCTAATACGGTTGCAGTGGTGGTACCGTCACCGGCTTCGTCATTGGCTTTAGAAGCAACTTCTTTCACCATTTGCGCGCCCATGTTCTCGAACTTGTCTTCCAGCTCGATTTCTTTCGCGACCGATACACCGTCTTTGGTGATCAGTGGCGCGCCAAATGATTTGTCTAAAATCACGTTACGGCCTTTCGGGCCTAAAGTGACGCGAACGGCATTTGCCAGAATGTTCACGCCTTTTAACATCTTATTACGGGCTTCATCGCCAAAACGTACGTCTTTTGCTGCCATGTTCTTTAATCCTCAAAAATTCGTGTTAATGCAGGGATAGGAAATTATTCAGTGATAACGCCCAGAATATTGTCTTCTTTGGTGATGACGTATTCTTGACCGTCGATTTTCTCTGTGCGCTCTACATAGGCGCCGAAAATCACTTTGTCGCCGACTTTAACTTCCAGAGGACGAACAGTGCCGTTTTCCAGAATACGGCCATTGCCAACGGCAACGACTTCACCACGGGTAGACTTCTCTGCTGAAGCACCTGTCAGCACAATACCACCAGCTGATTTGCTTTCTGCTTCCAGACGCTTGATGATGACGCGATCGTGTAATGGACGGATATTCATGTGTATTAGCTCCTAAACACTTTTGTTGTTTTAACCGAGGGTTAAATCGTTTCGTTTCCCCTATGTGGGGTAAGGGCATAAAAATTCCAAGGGCTTTTCGAACAAAAATTTCGAAAATTTCTTAAGTCTTTCTTCAGTGAAGTGAAACAGAATCGCCGAAAAGCCGGTCAATATCGGCTAAGATACGGATTTTCTGCGGATGAAGGATATGATGACGTCAGAACTTTTACTGGTGATTTGTAATGTCCCAGACCTTCAAGTGGCTGAGACGATCACGACACAGTTGTTGCAACGCAAATTGGTGGCGTGCGTGAATCAACTCCCGCCGGTTGTTTCCACCTATCGTTGGCAAGACCAGATGGAGCAAAGCACTGAGATCCCGTTGCATATCAAAACATCGGCCGAAAATTTTGCGTCCGTATCCGAAGCTATTTGTGCACTGCACCCGTATCAAGTGCCTGAAATAATTGCTATCCCCATAACCAATGCGCTCGATGCGTATGCAAAACGGTTAAGAAGGAGTGTGTCGTTGAACACTAAAATAAGCCGTTGGTTAGCGATTGCTGCCGCTTTTGTTTTTTCATCATTGACCATGGCGCAAAGCGCCGAACCAACTCAAGCCTCACCACTTGCGGGCAATAATGCCGGTTCGGTATTGGCGTCGCTGCAGCAGGATTCTGCTTTTTTAAACGTCGACCAAGCATTTCAATTCGACTTTAGCCAACAGCAATCCACTGTGACCTTGCAATGGCGCATCGCCGATGGCTACTACTTGTATCGTGAGCGATTAAAAATCGCCGGCGTCGCCGTAAGCTTCTCTCACCCAAGCTATCCAAACGGCGAGATGCACGAGGACGAGTATTTCGGCAAGATGGAAGTGTATCGACAGTCGTTAACCTTAACGGTTCCGGTCAGTGATATTGACCAAGATGCGGTGCTTAAGGTGCGTTATCAGGGCTGTGCTGAAGCTGGGTTATGTTATCCACCGGTGACCAAAGAAGTTCCCTTAAGCCAGCTCAAAGCAGCTCCTGTGGCAGAGATCTCAAAGGAATTAACGGCGTCAAAAGCGTCGCCATCAACGCCAAACAATGCAGAAGCAAATAGCTCAGCAGCCCCCGTATCGCTGCAACAACAGCTTTTGGACAAACTCCAGCAACAGCAAGGATTGGCTATTTTATTGGTGTTTTTTGTGTTGGGCGTTGGTCTCGCGTTTACTCCCTGTGTATTTCCAATGTACCCCATCTTAACCAGCATCATTACTGGTCAAGGTCAGCAGTTATCCACAAAACGCGCGTTTAGCTTATCGATGTCCTACGTTCAGGGGATGGCCATTACCTACTCGTTATTAGGTTTAGTTGTCGCTAGCATGGGCGTTAAATTTCAAACCTATTTTCAACACCCTGCGGTACTTTGGGGCATTAGCGGCTTGCTTGTGCTACTAGCCCTATCGATGTTTGGTGTGATCACCTTGCAATTACCTTCTCGCTGGAGCGAAAAAGTTTCTAACGTCAGCAATGCGCAACAAGGCGGTACCATCAAAGGGGCGTTGGTCATGGGCATGCTATCGGGGTTGGTGGCATCACCTTGCACGACAGCACCGCTGACCGCAGTGCTGTTATACATCGCACAAAGCGGCGATCTGCTGTATGGCATGCTAGTGCTTTATGTCCTTAGCCTAGGCATGGGGTTACCGATGCTGATCCTAGGCAGTTCAGGTGGTAAATGGTTACCCCGCCCTGGCGCTTGGATGGATATGATCAAACATACGTTTGGTTTCTTATTGTTAAGTGTGCCGCTGATGCTGCTATCGCGCGTGATCTCCAGCGAATTGTTAGTGATCTTAAGTAGCGTGTTAGCGTTGTCTTTCGCTGCATTATTATATCACACAGGGCAAACCCTGCTCCAAAATGCTAAAGCCAAAACACTGAGTTGGGTACTGGCCACTGTGGTGTTAATCGTGACGGTACAAGTGAACAACCAGTTTTGGCGCCCTGCCGCTGTGGCTGCGGCTGCTCCATCGCCTCAAGCATCCACATCATTTACACGGATCACGTCTTTAGCAGAACTCGAGCAAGAATTGGCAAATGCTAAAGCAGCCAATCAGTTTGTAATGCTAGATCTGTTTGCCGAGTGGTGTGTCGCATGTAAGGAGTTTGAGCACATTACGTTTGCAGATGCCCAAGCCAAAACAGAAATGGCGAAGTTCCGTTTGCTGCAAATTGACGTCACTGCCGCGACCGAAAAAGACCAAGAGCTGCTGGAGAAATTCCAAGTACTGGGTTTACCGACTATTTTGTTTTTTGCACCGAACAGCGACGAATTAACCCAATCTCGCATCACTGGTTTTATGCCACCAGAGGAATTTGTCACCCATTTACAGCAAATTCAGCAAAGTAACTAACGAAAATTCGGCAAATTTCGCTGAACGATGAACAAAAAGCCGCGTCATTCCACGCGGCTTTTTTGTACGTTTTAAGTGGCCATAATTTAGCCAAGCACAAGCAAAGCCTTGCCGCGCATGCCTTTGCAGCCGCTCCGACCAGTGCCAGAGCTAGCGGACACATTGCGTAGCAAAAAGTTCCCAACGGCTGATAAGACCAGTATTTTGCTGCCATTTGCAGCGATTTCTCTATAATAAGCGGCAAATTCTGAGTTTCTATCGCAGCCGAGGGTAAAAGAAGTGCTTTTTGGCGCTCGCTCTGGCAGCATAAAGACAACTCAGAACAGTTCGACGGAACAGACAACAAATGACCACACAATTACGGATTTTGCTGCTTAATGGCCCCAACTTGAATATGTTAGGGCAACGTGAACCTCACATCTATGGGGCGCAAACATTAGACGACATCGTCCGCGATTTAACGGCGCATGCCAGCACTTTGAACGTGACGTTAAGTCACTTACAAAGCAATGCCGAGCATGAATTAGTAACAGCTATTCAGCAGAGTTTGGGCAAGCAGGATTTTATTATCATCAATCCAGGTGCTTACACCCACACCAGCGTTGCCATTCGCGATGCACTGCTTGCAGTTGCAATACCGTTTATCGAGGTGCATTTATCCAACGTGCATGCACGGGAAGCGTTTCGTCGACATTCCTATTTGTCGGACATCGCCAAGGGCGTTATTTGTGGCCTTGGCGCCAGCGGTTATCGGTTTGCGCTAGAAGCCGCGGTGTCCACCTTAACCACCACGAAAATCAACTGAGTTAGGCAACAAAGTTATGGATATTAGAAAAATTAAAAAACTGATCGAACTGCTGGAAGAATCAGGCATTAACGAGCTTGAAATCACCGAAGGCGAAGAATCTGTTCGTATCAGCCGCAGCGGCCCAATGCAGTCGTTTGCTCCTGTCCAATACACTCATTCTGTTGCAGCTCCTGCGCCAGCCGCTGCACCAGCAGCAGCTCCTGCAGCCGCCGCTCCCGCCGCACCAGTCGCTACCGGCCATCGCGTAAAATCACCGATGGTAGGTACTTTCTATCGCGCGGCGTCACCAACATCGAAAAACTTCGCCGAAGTTGGCCAAAGCGTGAAAGTCGGCGATACCTTGTGTATCGTTGAAGCGATGAAAATGATGAACCAAATCCAGTCTGATAAGGCTGGTACTATCACCGCTATTCTGGTTGAGAATGGCGAACCGGTTGAATTCGACCAGCCAATGTTTGTCATTGAATAATTAAAGGCGGCACCATGTTAGAAAAAGTGCTGATTGCCAACCGTGGCGAAATTGCATTGCGTATTTTGCGCGCATGCAAAGAGCTCGGTATCAAAACGGTGGCGGTGCATTCCACTGTCGACCGTAATTTAAAACACGTGTTGCTGGCCGATGAAACTATTTGTATCGGCCCTGCCCCGTCACCACAAAGTTACTTGAACATTCCTGCGCTGATTGCCGCGGCGGAAGTGACCAATGCGCAAGCCATTCACCCTGGCTATGGTTTTTTGGCTGAACGAGCGGACTTCGCGCAACAAGTCGAAGAATCAGGGCTGATTTTCATCGGCCCACGTCCTGAGTCGATTAGCTTGATGGGCGACAAAGTATCGGCCATCGAAGCGATGAAAAAAGCCGGTGTACCTTGTGTGCCAGGTTCTGATGGCGCGGTCGGTGACGACGCAGCCACCAACATCGCCATTGCCAAACGCATCGGCTACCCGATCATTGTCAAAGCTGCCGGCGGCGGCGGTGGCCGTGGTATGCGTGTGGTGCGTGGTGAAGACGAGTTGGTGAGCTTTATTGAGATGACCAAAGCCGAAGCGAAAGCCGCCTTTGGTAATGACATGGTGTACATGGAAAAATTCCTAGAAAACCCACGTCATATCGAAATCCAAGTACTGGCGGATGGCCAAGGTAATGCCATTCACTTAGGTGAACGCGACTGTTCAATGCAACGTCGTCACCAAAAAGTGGTGGAAGAAGCGCCAGCACCAGGCATTACCCAAGAACAACGTGATTTCATCGGTGCTCGTTGCGTACAAGCCTGTATCGATTTGAATTATCGCGGTGCGGGTACCTTTGAGTTCCTGTATGAAAACGGCGAGTTCTTCTTTATCGAGATGAACACCCGTATTCAGGTTGAACACCCAGTGACGGAAATGATCACAGGTGTGGACTTGATCAAGGAACAGCTACGCGTCGCTGCGGGTGAAAAACTGCGTCTGAAACAAAGCGATATCGTGATCCGTGGCCATGCGGTGGAATGCCGTATCAACGCTGAAGATCCGAAGACCTTTATTCCATCGCCAGGCACTATCACGCGCTTCCACCCACCAGGTGGCAACGGCGTACGTTGGGATTCGCATATTTATGCCGATTACACTGTGCCGCCAAACTACGACTCGATGGTCGGCAAGCTGATCACCTACGGCGAAAACCGCGATATCGCCATTGCGCGGATGCGTAATGCGTTAAGTGAGTTGCTAGTCGGCGGCATCAAAACCAACATCGACCTGCACAAAGAGATTATGACCGATGCCAACTTCAACAAAGGCGGCACCAACATTCATTATCTTGAGAAAAAGCTTGGGATGAAGTAACCACTTCGAGCATGCAAAAGGCGCCTGATGGCGCCTTTTTTTATGCGAACGCCCGGTATGCCGCCTCGCCGAGAAATTTGTACTGGGGAAATCCACTCGTTTTAGAGTAAAATGTCTGTTTTCCGTGTTGATAAAGTGACGTTATGAAACGAATTGGAATTGCAGGGGCTGGTTTTTCCGGCGCTATTATTGCTAACGAACTAGCCAAAGCTGGTTATCAATGTGTGGTGTTTGAACCACGTCCACATGTTGCCGGCAACTGTTTTTCTGAACGCGATGCCGACACGGGGATTGTCTTACACAAATACGGTCCACATATTTTCCACACCGACAAGCACCATGTCTGGAACTATGTGACTGCGCTGTCTGAGTTCAAACCTTATGTGAACCGCGTGAAAGCTGTCAGTGGCGGCCAGGTGTTCTCCCTGCCGATTAACTTGCACACGATTAACCAATTCTTCGGCACCACCATGTCACCGAGTCAAGCGCAAGCCTTTATTCGTGAGCAAGGTGATCAGTCGATTGTCGACCCGCAATCGTTTGAAGAACAGGCACAAAAATTTGTCGGGGATAAGCTCTACAAAGCATTTTTCTATGGCTACACCCGCAAACAATGGGGCCGTGAACCTAGTGAATTGCCAGCGAGCATCCTAAAACGGCTGCCCGTGCGTTTTAACTATGATGACAACTATTTCAATCATCCGCACCAGGGGATGCCGGTGGAAGGGTATACACCGCTCGTGCAGAAGTTGTTGGATCACCCCAATATCGAAGTCCGTCTGGGCACTAAGTTAACCGCTGCCGATAAAGCCGATTTTGACCATGTGTTTTTCTCTGGGCCTTTGGATAGTTACTTCGATTTTAAATTAGGCCGTTTGGGCTACCGCACTTTGGACTTCAAAGAGATCCGCGCGGAAGGCGACTACCAAGGTTGTGCGGTATTGAACTATTGCGAACAACAAGTGCCATACACTCGCGTGTCGGAACACAAACATTTTGCGCCGTGGGAGCAACACGCCAAAACCGTCTGTTACGAAGAATACAGCCGCGAAGCGGGCCCTGACGACACACCTTATTACCCAGTGCGCTTGGTCGCCGAAAAAGAACTACTTGAACAATATGTGGCTCTGGCCAATAACGAAACCAACATCACTTTTGTTGGGCGCCTCGGCACCTATCGTTATTTGGATATGGACGTCACCATTGACGAAGCATTACAAACTGCCGCCGCGTTTTTAACTCACCAAGCACAGGGCTCGAACATGCCAGCGTTTGTGGTTCCGGTGTTATAAGAGGCATTATGAACAGATTTTTAGTCATTGGTCGTGTCGGCGACCGTTCGTTGCACCCGCACTGGCTGCAAGGCGCACAACCTTTGTTTGACGTCTATTTAAGTTATTTTGGTGATGAACCAGAAAAATACAAAGACCAAGCCCAGTACTATGAGCAAGTCAAAGGCGGCAAATGGCCTGTACTTGCACGTATCGTGCAGGAAAACCCAGAGATCATGCAAAAGTATGATGCGGTGTGGATGCCAGACGACGATTTGTTGATCGACGCCCATCAAATCAACCGGATGTTCCAGTTTTTTATGGCATTTGAACTGCAACTGGCACAGCCAGCGTTGTCCGAAGATTCGTACTTTTCACATTCTTCGTTGTTAAAACCACATTCGCAATCAGTGCTGCGTTATGTCAACTTCATCGAAGTGATGGCACCGATTTTCTCCAAAGCGTGTCTAACCCAGTTAACCCCGACACTTAGCCAAAGTCCATCTGGCTGGGGCTTAGACAATTTGTGGCCTAACCTGCTAAACAATCCAGACAAAATGGCGATCGCGGTCATTGACGCGGTGACGGTAGTGCATACACGCCCAGTCGGCGGTGAGCTGTACAAGAAGAACCCTGAACTTTCGCCGAAACGCGACGTGGAACAACTGCAACAACTGTACCCGCAGCTGGATATTGACCGTCGCTCGAACAAGAACAAGTTCCGCGTGTACAGCCAAGTGTCGGCAAGTGCCCTGTTGTCGGAAACGTCATCGTTTGTGGTTGGCAAAATCCAGCGGATTAAAGCCAAACTGCGCAGCAAAAACGTCCCTAAATACAAATCGCCTGTCTAGCACGGGCGTCTTTACAGAGTTTAAACCATGCCATGGATCCAACTTCGGGTGCACACCACCGAAAAACATGCAGAAACCGTCAGCGATATGCTGATGAGCTGGGGGGCGCAAGCGGTCAGCTTCGTCGATGCGCACGACACGCCAATTTATGAGCCGATGCCAGGCGAAGTGATTTATTGGGCTAACACTGTGGTGGTTGGCTTGTTTGATGCCGAGCACAAAATGGACAAAGTGATCCGGCAACTTGAGCAGGTCAGCTTGTTCAAACATGGCGTGCAATACAAACTCGAGCAATTAGAGGACAAAGACTGGGAACGCGAGTGGATGGACAACTTCCACCCCATCCAATTTGGTAAACGCCTTTGGGTGTGTCCATCTTGGCGTGATATCCCAGATCCAAGCGCTGTGAATGTCATGCTCGACCCTGGACTTGCCTTTGGTACGGGCACTCACCCTACCACCGCGCTTTGTATGGAATGGCTCGATGGCCAAGACTTAAGTGATGCCACTGTGGTCGATTTTGGTTGTGGTTCCGGTATTTTGGGCATTGCAGCCTTAAAACTGGGTGGCAAACGCGTGATTGGCATTGATATCGACCCACAAGCAATTGAAGCCAGTGGTGCAAATGCAGAGCGTAATGGCGTCGCAGGGCAAATCGAATTGTACCTACCAAAGGATCAGCCAAGCCTGCAAGCTGATGTGGTGGTGGCGAACATTTTGGCCGGTCCCTTGGCTGAATTGGCGAGTATCATCAGCGCCTATGTTCGCCCGGGTGGCAAGCTGGCGCTCAGTGGTATTTTAGAAAGCCAAGCGCAAACTGTGATTGACGCTTACCGTCACGAATTTGATTTCGATCCCGTCGCCGTCAAAGACGAATGGGTACGTTTGAGTGCCACCAAACATCACTAAATCACAAGGCGTCAACACTGTGAGCAATTGACGCCTATATCCTCTTTGCCAGCTTAATCTCGCCTAAAAACCCGCCCTCTGTCGATTCGCCAACACGCCAGCGGTGTTTCATTGCCAATTGCAGTTGCTTGCGGGTTCAATGATACCAACGACCAATTCAATAAATTCTGCGATGGAGAGTGTGAACCTGACTTGGCCAACCCCATACATTGTTATAATATAACATCTCCTGAGACTCACTTAGGACGCATTCATCAATCCATGTTCCTGGGAGATGAACTTCAAGCAGCTGGCAACAGCTGCTTTTTTTTAGATGAACACTGTTGACTTTTTCAGCACCTCCTCAATTATCTCACAGCATTCTGCCCTGCAAGCCGCACTCTTATTTTCACTAAGTCGATTTTTCAGCCGTTTAGCGATTGTCAAGGCACGAAGGGCTGAAAAAATATTTTTTTGTTTAAATAATAACCTTTGCATTGTGCCGAAAAATCCGTAAACTTGGCGCCCCTTGAAGGTAGAGGCCAGAGAGATAGCGGTGCGCATCGGTCCATATCAACTCGCGAACAATGTTATATGTGCACCGATGGCTGGTGTTACTGATTTCACTTTTCGTGAGCTATGTCGCCGGTTTGGCGCGGGTTTAGCTGTATCAGAAATGATGTCCAGCAACCCGATGGTCTGGCAGAGCGATAAATCACTAAAACGCATGTCGCATGCCGATGAAAGTGGTTTACGTTCGGTGCAAATTGCTGGGGCAGATCCTGAACAGATGGCTGACGCCGCTCGGTTTAATGTCGAGCATGGCGCGCAAATCATCGACATCAATATGGGATGCCCTGCCAAAAAAGTGAATAAAAAACTCGCAGGTTCCGCACTGCTGCAATACCCCGACTTGGTCGAACAGATTGTTCAGGCCGTCGTCAATGCAGTACAAGTGCCTGTCACGTTAAAAATTCGCACCGGTTGGGATCCGGAGAACCGTAACGGTATCCAGATCGCAAAAATCGCAGAAGATAACGGCATTCAAGCACTCGCGGTGCACGGTCGCACCAAAGCTTGTATGTACAAAGGTGATGCTGAATACGACACGATCCGAGCCATTAAACAGGCTGTGTCGATACCAGTTGTCGCCAATGGTGATATCACCAGCGCACAAAAAGCCCGGTTTGTATTGGATTATACAGGCGCTGACGCAGTCATGATTGGCCGCGCAGCACAAGGCCGGCCCTGGATATTCCGGGAAGTGGTGCACTATCTGGCCACAGGTGAAGAGTTACCCGCTCCTGACATGCAGGAAATCCGGGACATTATGCTGGAACACGTCCGGGGACTGCACCAGCTGTACGGTGAAGTGCTTGGGCCCCGCGTCGCCCGTAAACATGTCGGCTGGTATTTAGCCGAACATGCAGACGAAAGCGTGTTTCGCAGTGAGTTTAACAGCATCGAAGATGGAGCAATCCAACTGGATGCCTTAAATCGATATTTCGAACAACTAGCAGCAACTTAACGTAGAAAGAGAATAGGCAATGTTTAATCAAAACGTGACTTCGCCATTTATCACCAACGCCCATGTACAGACTCAAGAGAAACCGCAGCCTTTAAGTAACGCGGTACAAAAAGCGGTGGCGAATTACCTGCAACAGCTGAACGGTCAAGATGTCAACGACCTGTACGAGCTGGTTCTGTCAGAGCTTGAGCGTCCATTGCTCGAAGAAGTGATGAAGTATACACGCGGTAACCAAACCCGTGCAGCCAACCTGATGGGCATCAACCGCGGCACGCTGCGTAAGAAGCTGAAGCAATACGGCATGAGTTAATGCCCCCGCGGGAGAAGTCCCGCCAAAAAGCACCTTCGGGTGCTTTTTTGTTTCTATGGCTACGAGTCTGCTGCGCCGTAGCTAAATGCGCAGTCTATCGAACACAACAAAATCAATAACCACGATAACTGTGCACGACAAGCCAAGGTTCTCCAACTATTCTTCTGCTTATCTTGGCGGTCAGCAACCGAATTTTACTTAACAGAAGAGACATGAGATGAGCTCAAACTTACCTATCCGTCGCGCGCTTTTAAGCGTTTCTGACAAAACAGGCATCGTCGAGTTTGCCAAAGCACTGCACGCCCAAGGCGTGGAATTGCTGTCCACAGGTGGCACCGCCAAACTGCTGGCTGATGCGGGTATTCCAGTCATTGAAGTATCAGACTACACAGGTCACCCAGAAATCATGGATGGCCGTGTGAAGACCTTGCATCCAAAAGTTCACGGCGGCATTTTGGGTCGTCGCGGCACGGATGAAGGCGTGATGGACACCCACAACATCAAACCCATTGATTTGGTGGTGGTGAACCTGTATCCATTTGCACAAACAGTGGCAAAAGCCGGCTGCACCTTGGAAGATGCCATCGAGAATATCGACATCGGCGGCCCAACCATGGTGCGCGCTGCTGCGAAAAACCATAAAGATGTGACAATCGTCGTCAACGCTGCTGATTACGATAAAGTCATCGCCGAAATGGCTGCCAACCAAGGTGCAACCACCCATGCGCTGCGCTTTAGTTTAGCCATCAGCGCCTACGAGCACACAGCGCAATACGACGGCATGATCGCAAACTATTTTGGTGCCATGTTGCCGGCGTACGACACACCAGAGGCTGCACCAAGCAAGTTCCCACGCACCTTCAATAGCCAGTTCACCAAAAAACAAGATTTACGTTACGGTGAAAACAGCCATCAAGCGGCGGCGTTTTATGTCGAAAACCATATCAGCGAAGCATCTGTTGCTACTGCAACTCAGCTGCAAGGCAAAGAGTTGTCCTACAACAATATCGCGGACACTGATGCGGCACTGGAGTGTGTGAAGGAATTCCAAGAGCCGGCCTGTGTGATTGTCAAACACGCCAATCCATGTGGCGTTGCAATTGGCGACGATATTCTGGCGGCGTACAACCGCGCTTACCAAACCGACCCAACATCGGCCTTTGGTGGCATCATCGCGTTCAACCGCGAACTGGATGCAACCACAGCTGAAGCGATTGTTAGCCGTCAATTTGTTGAAGTGATCATCGCGCCAACAGCGACCGACGAAGCGGCAGCAGTGGTGGCGAAAAAGCCAAACGTGCGTTTGCTGGTCTGCGGCCAGTGGAGCGACAAAACCACCGGTTTTGACATCAAACGTGTCAACGGTGGCGTGTTAGTGCAAGACCGCGATCAAAAAATGGTCACATTGGACGACCTAAAAGTCGTGTCAAAACGTCAGCCGAGCGAGCAAGAACTGCGTGATTTGTTGTTCTGCTGGAAAGTGGCGAAATACGTCAAATCCAACGCCATTGTCTACGCCAAAGACAGCATGACGATTGGCGTCGGTGCCGGCCAAATGAGCCGCGTCTACAGCGCGAAAATCGCCGGTATCAAAGCCGCTGATGAAAACCTGGAAGTGAAAGGCTCAGTGATGGCTTCTGATGCGTTCTTCCCGTTCCGCGACGGCATCGATGCGGCAGCAGCTGCTGGTATCACGGCGGTGATCCAGCCTGGTGGCTCGATGCGTGATGCTGAAGTCATCGCGGCGGCCGATGAACACGGCATGGCGATGGTGTTTACTGGCGTGCGTCATTTCCGCCACTAAAACCTGCGCGCTTTACCCGCTATACACAACGGCAGCTTCGGCTGCCGTTGTTCTTTTCAAGCAGCTGTGGTTTGATAAAGGAAAACATAACAGAGGCTTTGTTGTGCCGCATAACTGTCTGCATTTTCCGGTGGCGTTGAAATACCAGGGTCACGATGAACTTGACGTGCTTGAAGATTCTGAAGCGCTGACCGCGTTACTTTGCAACAGCAACCATCTGCTACCGCATGAGGATCTGTTTATTGATAGCCTTGGCCACGTCTACACCTTAAATGAGCAGAGGCAGTTAGAGTGCACCGCGCAGCACTACACCGTCGAATCGTTCAATAGCTTGATACAACGACACTTTTTTGCCTTAGCAAACGCCTGTGTAGCGAAAGCAGCAACCGATTCGATCGCCACTGGCATGCTGGCAATTCTAGAGTCCACTGACAGATAACCCTTTACTTTTCACCCCAAGCCGCTACAATACGCGCCGCTCTTTTGACTGTTCTTTATACAATAAGGTATTCACTATGCATCCGATGCTGAACATCGCTGTGCGTGCTGCGCGCAGTGCCGGCAACATTATTGCCCGTGCTTGCGAACAACTGGATATGGTTCAAACCCACCAGAAAGGCACCAACGATTTCGTTACTAACGTCGATAAAGAAGCTGAACAAGCCATTGTTCAAATTCTGAAAAAATCCTACCCAACGCACGACATCATCGGCGAAGAAGGTGGCGATTACGGCAGCACCAACAGTGAATACCAATGGATCATCGACCCGCTCGATGGTACCGCCAACTTCATCAAAGGTATCCCCCACTTCGCAGTCTCTATCGCGTTGCGTCATAACGGTAAGTTAGACCAAGCCGTGGTGTATGACCCACTGCGTGGTGAAGTCTTTACGGCTAGCCGTGGCGGTGGCGCTCAGCTCAATGGTCGTCGTATCCGTGTGTCGAATGCCACAGATTTAACCGGCACCATTTTAGCCACAGGTTTCCCATTTAAGCAGAAGCATCACATGGATGCCTATATGGACACCTTCAAAACATTTTTCACTACAGCTGCGGATATTCGTCGCACCGGTTCTGCGGCGCTGGATCTAGCTTATGTGGCTGCCGGTCGTTTGGATGGTTTCTGGGAAATTGGTTTAAAGCCATGGGATATCGCTGCAGGCGAATTAATCGTGCGCGAAGCTGGTGGCTTAGTGTCTGACTTTGTCGGCGGCAACAATCAGTTTAAGAGCGGTAACGTGGTTGCTGGCAACCCGAAAGTACTCGCAACGATGCTCAAAGGCATGCGTCCACACTTATCTGAATCTTTGATGCGTTGATGCATTCAACCGCTTAGTCTAGATATTAAAAAAGAGCCATAAGGCTCTTTTTTTATTCCCTTGCGACGGGGCTATAGCACAATATGAAACTCATACTCAGAGTCCGGTTTAGCGGTGTAGCCCTTTAACAACCAGTCGGCTCGACAGGCATCAAATGCTTTGATGGCATCGCTTGAACGCAGACCCAATTCGAACAATCGACAACGTTGTTCTGACTGTCCCGACTTTTCAAAAGTAGTCCCTTGCCAGTGCAAGACGAATTGAAGGTCTAACCAACGCTTAAGTAAGTGCGATATCCCCCAAAACCCAACCAGCACGATCCCCACAATGATTAACTTTCTCATGCTAGTCCTGGACGATCGCATGTCCAGCCTCAGTCCAACCGCGATAGCCACCATCAAGACTATACACATCATGATAGCCCATGACTTGTAACATATCGGCGGCTAAAGCCGAGCGAAAGCCACCGCCACAATACAGCACCAGCGTCGTGGATTTATCCGGATACAGGCTTTCAATATCGCGTTCTAACACGCCACGGCCAATATGCACAGCGTTGGGTAAATGCCCTTTAACCCATTCGTGGTCTTCACGCACATCCACCAATACACCAAATGGCTTAGGTTGATACTGAGCAATGGTAAGTTCTTTCACTCGGCTTTTGGCATCATTCACGACCGCTAAAAAACCTGCATTGTGTTGCTTTGACATGTTCTGCTCCTTGGCATCGTTGTGGTGGTTTTACCATGGTTTGAAAAGAAAAAGCCAGTCTTAAGACTGGCTTTCACAACTAGAAAAAAGCAGGCTTTATGGTAAATCCGCGCCTTCTTTCTCAACCACGGTAGGCATCAAATCTTCACGGCTTGCGCCCATGACCACAGCAAGCGCTGACGCCACGAAAATTGACGAATAGGTACCAATGGCGATACCGAATAACAACGCCGCAGCAAAGCCATGCAACATCGCGCCGCCGATAAAGAACAATACAATCAGCGTCAATGCCGTGGTAAATGACGTCATCGTAGTACGACTTAAGGTGGTGGTGATCGCTTCATTGACAGCATGATCTGTTGTTGCATCACGCAGTTTACGAAAGGTCTCACGGATCCGGTCATATACAACGATGGTATCGTTAATTGAATAACCAATCAGCGCTAGAATCGCGGCAAGAACGTTTAAGTCGAACTCCATTCCTGTCACAGAAAATAAGCCAACTGTGATAGTCACGTCATGTACCAACGACGCGACAGCACCAATTGAGAAACGCCATTCAAAGCGAGCAGCAACATAGATCAAAATACCAATCAGGGCCGCAAATACGGCTAAGAAGCCGTTCTCTTTCAGCTCATCACCAACAGCTGCACCAACAACATCGACTTTACGAACAGTTACAGGTTCAGTTGTTGCTTTATTAGCAGCAGCCACGATTTGCTCGCCGATTTGTTTTTGCTCCACGCCAGGGCGTGGTGCAATACGGATCATCACTTCTTTGGTATTCCCAAAGAATTGGACTTGTGCATCCTCAAACCCAGCATGCCCTAACTGCGCACGCACATCGGCTAATTCGATTGGTTTTTGAAACTCCAGTTCGATCACCGTACCACCGGTAAAATCCAGACCGAAGTTTAAACCCTTGGTAAAAATACTGACCAACGAACCCAGAACTAACACCGTTGAAAGTGCTAGACAGATCCATTTGTAGCGCATGAAGTCGAGAACGCCCTTATAAGTAAAAAGTTGCATCATCGGCTCCTTAAATCGGTAACGAATTACCGCGCTTTTGACCCCAGAATAGGTTGGTCACAACACGGCTAACGGTGACTGCAGTAAAAATCGACGTTGCGATACCGATCGCTAGAACGACAGCAAAGCCTTTCACAGGACCTGTACCGACGCCAAACAGGATCAACGCAACCAGCAAGGTGGTCAGGTTTGAGTCCGCAATAGTGGCAAAGGCTCGGTCGTAACCTTCATGGATAGCTTGTACAGCAGAACGACCATTCGACAACTCTTCACGAATACGCTCGAAAATAAGTACGTTCGCATCAACAGCCATACCGACGGTAAGCAAGATACCCGCCATACCCGGCAGGGTTAACGCCGCGCCAGGGATCATCGACATCACACCGACAAGGAGAACGACGTTACAAACGAGCGCAAAGTTGGCAACCATACCAAACCACTTGTAATAGAACGCCATGAAAATCAACACGGCTAACATACCCCAAACGATCGCGTTCATACCAAGGTCAATGTTTTCTTGCCCTAAGCTTGGACCGATGGTGCGTTCTTCAACAATTTGGATCGGGGCAATTAACGCACCGGCACGTAAAAGTACGGCTAAGTTTTGTGCTTCGCCAGGCGCATCAAGCCCGGTGATACGGAAGCTTTTACCTAAACGCGCTTGGATAGTTGCCACAGAAACAACTTCAGATTTTTTCTCTAAAATGGTTTTGCCATTGGCGTCTTTTTTGCCCGACGGTTTGTATTCAATAAAAACCGTCGCCATTGCTTTACCAATTGCATCTTTGGTCGCTAACGAGAAACTATTACCACCTTTGGAATCAAGCTCGATGTTCACTTGGGGCCGGCTATATTCGTCAAAGCCTGAGTTAGCACCAATGATATGGTTACCGGTTAACATGATGCGTTTTTGTAGCACCACAGGTTTACCGCTACGGTCATAATAAAGTTCGGCGTTAGCCGGTACACGACCATTTAATGCTGCACCAACATCCGCCGTTTCATCAACTAAACGGAATTCAAGCGTTGCGGTTGCACCTAAAATTTCTTTGGCACGGGCAGTGTCTTGCACGCCTGGCAATTGCACCACAATGCGCTCGGCGCCTTGGCGTTGTACTAAAGGCTCAGCCACACCGATGGCGTTCACACGGTTACGAATAATGGTGATGTTTTGTGATACGGCATCTTCACGCAACTGTTTTACACGTTCTTCGGTAAAGGTTGCGATCAAGGTTAAGTCATCAACCTTTTTGTAGGTTAAATCATTTTCCTTCGCCGTTAACAAGGCCTCAACGGCGGTAAGTTCTTCAGGCGTGCGGAAATTTAACTCGATTTGTTGTTTATCAAGTTGGGCGGTAATACTACGGTAACGCAGTTTGGCTTCACGCAAGTCGGTTTTAAACTGCTGGACCATGTCGTTGACGTTTTTGTCCATCGCCGTTTTCATGTCAATTTCCATCAGGAAATGCACACCACCGCGTAAATCCAAACCTAATTTAATAGGGTTTGCACCAATGTTTTGTAGCCAAGCTGGCGTTGCTGGCGCTAAGTTTAAGGCGGTGACAAATTTGTCACCCAGCGCAGGGTCAATCACTTCACGAGCTTTTAGTTGCTCTTCGGTGTTGTCAAATCGAGCCAATACCTGACCTTTCTCAAGCACGACACTCTTTACTGTTAAATTGTTTTCTTTCAGTACCTGATTGATTTTCTCAACCGTGGCTTGGGTGACTTCTGCCCCACGCGCGGCGCTGACCTGAAGGGATGGATCACTTGGGTAGATGTTCGGTAGCGCATAGATCAGCGCCACCGTCATCACCACAATAACCATCACATAACGCCATAGGCTGTTCTGGTTTAACACGATGTTTTCCTTTTAAGACAGAGACTTCAGCGTGCCTTTAGGCAGTACTGCTGCGATAAGCGCTTTTTGTACCATGACTTCGTTGTTGTCATTTAAAGCAATCATCACAAAATCATTATCTGCCGCGATTTTAGTGATACGACCAACTAAACCGCCGTTGGTTAATACCTCATCACCTTTGGCCAGGGCTTCCATTAAGTTTTTGTGTTCTTTCATGCGTTTGCTTTGTGGACGCAAAATCATGAAATAAAAGATGGCGCCGAACACCAATAACATAATGATACTTTCCCAGCCGCCGCCAGATTGTGCACCCGCCGGAGCTGTCTGCGCCATTGCATCGGAAATAAATAAACTCATGGATGTCCCCTTAATTGCTTAATTGTTAGATTCTAAATTCGTTGTCAAAGGCGGCAGTTCATCGAGCGCAGGAACTGGCTTGCCTCGTTTGGCATAAAACTCTGCCACAAAAGCATCGAGCTGTCCTGCCTCAATCGCATCACGTAAACCCTGCATCAGCACTTGATAGTGTCGCAGGTTATGTATGGTATTAAGACGAGCGCCCAAAATCTCATTGCAACGGTCGAGATGATGTAAATATGCACGCGTGTAGTTTTTACAAGTGTAACAGTCACAATTTTCATCCAGCGGGGCGATATCTTCACGATATTTGGCATTACGGATCTTGATAACCCCGTTGTCGACAAACAAATGACCGTTGCGGGCATTTCGAGTCGGCATCACGCAGTCAAACATATCAATACCGCGACGCACACCTTCGACCAAGTCTTCAGGTTTACCAACACCCATCAGATAGCGCGGTTTGTGTGCCGGCATTTTATCGGTGGTGTGATTGAGAATTTTAATCATCTCATGCTTAGGTTCACCGACCGATAAGCCACCAATCGCGTAGCCATCAAAGCCGATCTCTTCCAAGCCCGCGAGCGAGACATCCCGTAAGTTCGGGTACATGCCGCCTTGAATAATGCCGAACAATGCTGACGGATTATCGCCATGAGCGGCTTTGCTTCGCTTGGCCCAGCGTAGCGACAATTCCATCGACTTTTTAGCTTGTTGCTCTGTTGCAGGGTACGGCGTACATTCGTCAAAAATCATCACGATGTCCGAACCCAAATCGCGTTGCACTTCCATCGAGCGTTCTGGCGTTAACAGGATTTTCTCACCGTTGAGTGGTGAGCGGAACGTGACGCCTTCTTCTTTGATTTTGCGAAGTTCACCCAAGCTAAACACTTGGAAACCGCCAGAATCAGTCAAAATAGGCTTTTGCCATTGCATGAAATCATGCAAGTCACCGTGTTTGCGGATAATGTCAGTACCTGGACGCAACATAAGATGGAAGGTATTGCCCAAACAAATATGGGCACCTGTCGCTTCTAATTCTTCAGGCGTCATGCCTTTGACTGTCCCGTAGGTACCGACTGGCATAAATGCAGGAGTTTCTACGATGCCGCGGTCAAACACCATACGGCCACGACGTGCTTTGCCGTCGGTTTTTAATAAATCAAATTTCATCATTTTACCTTTGAGCGATGGAAAAACAGTCCAACGCGAAAGCACCGATTGTATCAGAGATGTCGTGTTAACCCTACAGGATCAACATGGCATCGCCGTACGAGAAGAAGCGATATTGCTCAGCAACCGCTTCTTGATAAGCGTTCATAACAAACTCTTTTTGGCTAAACGCAGAAACCAACATTATCAGAGTCGATTCTGGTAAATGGAAATTGGTAATCAGACCATCAATAACCAGAAACTCATAACCCGGATAGATAAAAATTTGGGTATCACCTTGATAAGGCTGTAATGGTTTGCCGTCGGACTTGGCAAACTGAGCTGCAGACTCAAGCGAACGCACCGATGTCGTCCCTACCGCAACCACACGGCCACCTCTGGCTTTGCATGCCGCGATGGCGGCAACAACATCCTCACCAACTTCCAAGTACTCCGAATGCATTTGGTGATCTTTGATATCGTCCGCTCGAACAGGTTGGAAGGTCCCTGCGCCGACATGCAGCGTCACAAACGCTTGGTCAATGCCTTTCGCTTTTAAAGCATCTAACAACGGTTGGTCAAAGTGTAATCCAGCGGTTGGCGCAGCCACCGCACCGGGTTTGGCATTATAAACCGTCTGATAACGCTCTCGATCCGATGCCTCATCAGGACGATCGATATATGGTGGTAAGGGCATATGGCCAAGCCGCTCGAGCATCGACAGCACAGTTTCATCTGTGGTCATTTCCAGTTCAAACAATTCGCCTTGACGCTCTCTCATCGTCACCCAGGTGTCTTGTTCCAGTAACAGACGGTTCGCTGGTTTTGGCGCTTTACTTGCCCGGATATGAGCTAAAAAGCGATGTTCATCCAGCATCCGTTCAACCAACACCTCAATCTTGCCGCCCGATTCTTTCGTACCAAACAAGCGTGCTGGGATCACTCGGGTGTTGTTAAACACCAGCAGGTCGCCTGGCTTAAGCGCATCAAGAATTGCGGGGAATTGGCTGTGCTGAACGTCGCCGGTAACCCGGTTTAGTTGCAACAATCGGCTGGCTGTACGTTGAGGTTGAGGAAAACGCGCAATCAATTGATCTGGGAGATCAAACCAAAAATCAGATTTTTTCATAGGGAAGTCCGCTTTACTGACAAACTTTAAGGGAGCGACAGTGTAGCGGCGTCGTCTTGATGTCTCAATCGAAAATTTGCATTGGCATGGGCTGAGTATTAGCAACTTCTGAAACGGTTAACTATAATCGCCACATGCTGCTGGACGCGGCTGTGTCACGTTCACCTATGAGGGTTACCATGGATATTCATTGGTTGACAATTGTGCTGATGATTCTAAGCCAACTGGCCTTAAGTTGGTATTGCAGTCAATTAGCGGAAGAAAAAGGCTACTCCGCCGCGTTATTCGCTAGCATCGGTATTCTACCGTTGATTAACTTGCTCGGGCTGTTAGCGTTGTTGTTACTACCCGATCGTCGTCTCGCCGAACACCGGCTTTATATCAGTAAACATCGCCAACAGCCTTAATTTGGTATCGTCTTAATCTTTACATTTCACGTCGAGTACTTCGGCAATCAGTGCTGACATCTGACGGTAGTTTCGTGCTTTGCTTGATGTTGGCCGCCAAGCGACCCCAATATCACGTGAAGCACCCGAGTTAACTGGGTTTTGCGTGATCAAGTCTGTGCCTTGCAATAAACCACTGTTGATCGCCATCTGTGGCATAAAGGTTACACCCAGTTTGTTATTCACCATTTGGGTTAAGGTATGCAAGCTGGTGGCAAAAAATGGATTTACTTTGCGTGAATCCTCCAGCTCACAGGCCTTCACCGCATGCCCGGTTAAGCAATGCTCACGCTCTAATAAAAAGATGCTTTCATCCGGCCACTGTGTCATATCCTGCTGGAACCCCCTGTCTAACCAGTCTTTATGCAACACTAACTTAAATGGATCTTGGGCCAGCACTTCCGTGTGTAAGGTTCCCGTTTCGTAAGGCAACGCTAGCAACACCATGTCTAAGCGGCCTTCACTCAATGCGCGTAGCGAGTTCTCCGACGTATCTTCCCGCAATAACAATTGCAGTTCAGGGTATCGCACTCGGCACATCGCCATCACTTCGCTAAGCACAAAAGGCGCAATGGTTGGAATACAACCCAGACGAAATGCACCGGTCATCGGCTTGCCCTGGTTACGGGCAAAATCGGTTAACTCTTCGCATTGTTCGATGATGTATCTAGCCTGACGGACGACATCCTCACCCAATGGCGTAAAGATGAACGTCTTATGATCGCGCTCCAATAACTGTGCATCGACCGTTTCTTCTAGATTCGCGATAGCGGCGCTTAAAGTGGATTGACCAATGTAACAAGCGTCCGCTGCCCGGCCAAAGTGTTGATGCTCGTGCAGCGCTAACAAATACTGAAGTTGCTTGATACTAGGCAGACGTTTCATAAATAGCTCCAAGTCGATATGGCACGATTGTAACCAGAGCTTTGATGGCTGTCAGCAGAAACAACAAAGCCGGGCGAACCCGGCTTTGTTTCAGCAAATTCTACACTCAAGCGCCCATGATGGCTTTGATAATGTAGAAGAAGACAATCGCCAACAATGCACCAATTGGCAATGTGATCACCCATGAAACAAAGATGTTACGAATCACACCTAAGTTCAATGCTGCGATACCGCGAGCCATACCCACACCCAACACAGCACCGACCAACGTTTGTGTGGTTGAAATTGGCAAGCCTAAGCCAGAAGAAACCACCACAGTTGAAGCTGCCGCGATCTCCGCAGCAAAGCCACGGCTTGGTGTTAAGTGAGTGATGTTTGAACCGATAGTCTCGATAACCCGAGCACCGAAGGTCATCAAACCAACCACGATACCTACGGCACCTAATGGCAGGATCCACCACGCCAACGATACTTTGTCCAGCACTTGACCGCCTGACTGGATAATACCAACCACTGCCGCTAAAGGACCAATCGCGTTCGCTACGTCGTTTGAGCCGTGGGCGAACGCCATACAGCAAGCAGTAAAAATCATCAAAATACCGAAGATTTTCTCCACGTTGGTGAAGTGCATTTGTTTATCGGCTTGCGGGTCGATTTTCAAGCGACTAATCGCAAATTTTCCAATTAAACCAACTACGATAGCAATAGCGACACACAGCATTTGGCCTTCCGCTGGGGTCAAGTGCAAGCCAACGTGTTTCAAGCCCTTGCTGACGGTAACGAAAGCCATGATGTAGGCTGCAAAAACCATGTAGAAAGGAACATATTTTTTGGCGGCAGCCAATGGATTTTCAGTATCGAAAATCAGGCGTTGAGCGCTCATAAAAATCAAGTAGGCAAAAATACCAGCCAGCACGGGTGTAACAACCCAACTGCCGACGATGCCGCTAACTTGATCCCAGTGCACTGTGTCCATGCCCACACCAACAGCTGAGAAACCAATGATGGCACCAACGATTGAGTGAGTTGTGGACACAGGCCAGCCGTAATACGTCGCAACCAATAACCAAGTACCAGCCGCAAGCAGTGCGGCGATCATGCCGTAGGCCAACAGATGTGGCACTTGGGCGAACACGGCCGAGTCAACGATGCCGCTGCGGATAGTGTTGGTTACTTCACCACCGGCGAAATAGGCGCCGGCGAATTCAAAGAACGCAGCGATCCAAATCGCTTGCTTAATGGTCAACGCTTTCGAGCCAACCGATGTACCCATCGCATTGGCAACGTCATTCGCACCAACACCATAAGCCATTACAAAGCCAAAAAAGGCGGCAACGGCGACCAAAAGGGCGCCATGCTGAATCAGAATTTCCATGGTTTTTTCTCAGTTAAATTAACGAGCCAACATGATTTCAAGGCGTGAACCAACGCGCAGCGCTGTGTCTGCTAGGTCACCAACCCATTCCAAGGTGCGATACAGGAAGATCACATCTACAGGATTCAGGTTTGCTTCTGAACGACGGACAAATTTGCGCAGACTGATCTGCATTTGGTCCGTGTCGTTTTCGATCTCGTCAATTTTTTCAACCATTTTGACCACCAGATCGACTTCACGACCGCGGAAACCAGTTTCCAGCAATTCGTCCAGTTCATTGATGGCTTCCGATGCCAATGCAACTGCATCGATACAGCGTTGCAAATAAGCATGAAATTCCTGTTGAATAGGTTCAGGAATTTCCAGCTCACGTCCTAAAACACGACCGGTGATATCTTTGGTTTTGTTAGCAATTTTATCTTGCTGAGTCACCAGTTCCAGAATGTCTGTGCGGTCAACTGGCAAAAACAAACCCCGTGGCAAATGCACGCGGATATCACGTTTCATTGCGTCAGCTTCTTTTTCTAAGCTAACGATAGATTTTCTAACTTGTGCCGCAGCTTCCCAGTCTTTTTTATATACGGCTTCGAAGAATGGCAGCAATTGCTGACTTGCTTCATGAACCTTGGAGATGTGCTCTTCAATCGGTTTGATTGGAGATTTCGCGAATACAGCCAAAAATGCGTTTGGCATAGCGTTGCCTCTTGTTTTTTTGTGGACGAAAAGTCGGCGCATATTTTAATGCATTCACCGCTTAATAAAAACGTCATAAATGGCGAAAAACCACAGTTTTGCTGCAGTTTTTCACCCAAAATGACATTGACTTCGCAAAGAGGCTAAGCTAGTCAGCGGCGATTCAGATTCAACCTGAATTACTCGCGAGCTTTTTGCTCTAAGGTGTCTTCATCAGAATGGCGTACATCGCGACCTTTCACAAATGAAATGACGTATTCTGCAATATTTTTACAGCGATCGCCGATGCGCTCTAAGGCGCGAGCCGACCATAATACGTTCATGATTTTTGGAATAGAGCGTGGGTCTTCCATCATGTATGTCATCAGCTGACGGGTGATAGCTTCGTATTCACGGTCGACCTTTTTGTCTTCTTTGTAAACCGCTAACGCCGCTTCCATATCCATCCGAGCAAAGGCGTCTAAAACTTCATGCAACATCTGGGCAACGTGACGTCCCATATTGTCAAGGTTGACGAGTAAGTCTTGCTGCGCGCTTGAAAAACTCTCCAATGCAACTTTTGCAATGCGTTCTGCTTCATCACCAATACGCTCTAAGTCTGAGATCGCTTTGATAATCGCCATAATCAACCGCAGGTCACTCGCTGTTGGCTGACGTTTAGCAATGATCCGAGTGCATTCTGCATCAATGCGAATTTCCCACTCATTGACTACTAAATCATTGGCAATGACTTGTTGCGCTAACTCAGCATTGCTGGTGGACGCCGCATTCAGTGCGTCCGACAGCTGCTGCTCGATTAAACCACCCATGGCCATGATATGGTTACGTACCAATTCAATTTCTTCGTTAAATTGGCTGGAGATATGCTTGGTTAAGTTCAATTTATCCATGATGGACCTCGTGCTCATCGGTCTGGTCTAAGCTGGGCTTAACCAAATCGTCCTGTGATGTAATCTTCAGTTTGTTGTTGCGACGGCGTAGTGAACATTTTGTTGGTCGCGTCGAATTCCACCAAATTACCCATATACATAAACGCAGTATAGTCCGAGACACGCGCTGCTTGTTGCATATTGTGAGTAACAATGACGATGGTATAGCGATCTTTTAATTCACAGATCAGCTCTTCAATTTTTAACGTCGAAATTGGATCCAACGCCGATGCTGGCTCATCAAGCAGCAGCACATCAGGTTCGATGGCGATAGCACGGGCAATCACCAAACGTTGTTGTTGACCACCCGACAAACCAAACGCGTTGTCGTGCAGACGGTCCTTCACTTCGTTCCAAAGCGCCGCGCCTTTAAGTGAGGTTTCAACCACTTCATCCAATACGCGACGGTCTTTGACACCCTGCAGACGCAAGCCATAAGCCACGTTTTCATAGATAGTTTTCGGGAATGGGTTCGGTTTTTGAAACACCATACCAACTTGGCGACGTAGCTCTGCCACGTCGACACTACGGTCATAAATATTATTACCATCCATGATGATTTGGCCTTCGATACGGCAGCTATCGACCAGATCATTCATGCGGTTAAAGCAACGTAACAAGGTTGATTTACCACAACCTGATGGGCCGATAAAGGCTGTCACGCGTTTCTCTGGGATACGCATGTTGACCTTTTTCAAAGCCAATGACTCACCGTAGTACAAATCTAAGTCATTAACTTCAATCTTGATCTTCTCGTCAGCTAAGTTCAGTTCTGTGAAGCTGTTTGGGACCTGAGATGGATTCATTGTGTTCTCACTTCAAAAAATTTTTATTCAGTTCGGCGTTTCAGCAATGGTCGACTAGTCCGACTCGCTACGATACTTTTCACGCAATCTGTTGCGCATTTGGATGGCTGCCATATTCAACACAATGATCAGCAATACCAATACTAATGCAGTGGCGTACAGCAATGGCCGTGATGCTTCAACGTTTGGACTTTGGAAACCTACGTCAAACACGTGGAAACCTAAGTGCATGATTTTTTGATCTAAATGTACGTATGGGAAATTGCCGTCAATCGGTAACGTTGGAGCCAACTTCACCACACCCACCAGCATCAATGGCGCTACTTCACCAGCGGCACGAGCAATGGACAGAATCAACCCCGTCATCATCGCAGGCGTTGCCAGCGGCACAACCACCTTCCACAAAGTTTCTGATTTAGTGGCACCCAGTGCCAAGCTACCCATCCGGATAGTGCTAGGAATGCGCGAGAGACCTTCTTCGGTTGATACAATGACCACAGGTAAGGTTAACAGAGCCAAGGTTAACGAAGCCCAGAACAAACCTGGTGTACCAAAAGTAGGTGTCGGTAACTTCTCTGCATAGAACAGTTGGTCAATATTGCCACCAAGCACATACACAAAGAAGCCAAGACCAAATACACCGTAAACAATCGATGGCACACCCGCCAAGTTATAGACTGAAATACGGATAATTTTCAGCACTGGACCTTGTTTCGCATATTCACGCAGGTAGATTGCCGCTAACACACCAAACGGAGTCACGATGATCGCCATCAGAATTACCATGGTGATGGTGCCGAAAATCGCAGGGAAAATACCCCCTTCCGTATTTGCTTCCCGTGGTTCTTCGGATAAAAACGCCCAAATAGCTTTGGCGTAGAATCCAACTTTCTGGCTAGTCGACATCGCATTGGGTTGATGCGCATGCACAATGTTACTAACACTGACCGAAAGTTCTTTGCCTTCTGCGGTACGCACCACAAGCGTGTCGCGTGATGCTTGTTTATTTAACTCATCCAGCTTTTGTTGAATCATCGCATAGTCTGCATCTAAGGCTGCACGTTCTTGCGCAGCTTGCGCTTCGAACGCCGCAATCTGCTCCGCTGAAGCCTTGTTCAGTTGTAATTTGCGTAAACCTAGGCGCAAATCTTCCAAACCATTGTTGATTCGACTGATATCCGATTTTTCCAACTGCTTGATTTGTGAATGAATATCATTCGCACGAGCGATACGCTCGGGTAAGGTGGCCCATACCGCGGCATCACCTTCGGCGATCACTTGGTCGTTTTCTAATAGCTTCACGGCGAAACCGTAGAAATTACCCCACTCGCGGCGCTCCAGCACTAACGCTTGTTGCGGAATTTCCCAGCTCGACATTTCATGGTCAAGGAACCATGCGAAATCACGACCGTAGACATCCCGGTTGCCCATTTTTAATAAATGGCGCGTGTAATGAGTTTCGTTGCCAGGCAACTCCACACCACTTTCACGCAGTGTTGACGCAGCTACATCTTGGCTGCGCACGATTTCCGCTAACACTTTACGCTCGGTACCATCGGCTTGTTTGACGCTGACTTGCTGCAAGTCTGACGGCCAAAAGTGACTCGCCCCTTGCACCAGAATCAACCCAAGTACACCGATCACCATGACTAAACATAAGGCAATCGCGCCACCGTTTAACCAAATCCATGGAGTTCCTGATTTAAACCACGCTCTCATCTGACTACTCCAGCTTACAGATTACTAAAACGTTGACGCAGGCGTTGACGAATAATTTCAGCCAACGTGTTGAATACAAAGGTAAACACGAACAAAACTAACGCAGCAAGGAACAACACTCGGAAGTGTGTACTGCCCACTGCAGTTTCGGGTAATTCCACCGCAATATTTGCAGACAGCGTGCGCATCCCTTCAAACAAGTTGAAGTTCACGACAGGTGAGTTACCTGTGGCCATCAGTACAATCATCGTTTCACCGACGGCGCGACCAAAACCAACCATAATCGCAGCGAAGATACCAGGACTTGCCGTTGGCAACACCACACCAACCATCGTTTGCCAAGGTGTCGCACCTAAAGCCAACGAGCCTTGGGTTAAGTGACGTGGCACGTTAAATACCGCATCTTCAGCAATCGAGTAGATATTTGGAATCACCGCAAAACCCATGGCAATACCAACCACTAGCGCGTTCCGTTGGTCATAGCTATAACCATTGTCCGTTAACCATTGACGTAAACTGCCGTTAAAAAAGGTGTCATCAACCAGCGGGCTTAACTCTACGCAAAGTAGGATAAAACCAATCACCACAGGGATTAGAATGGCAACTTCCCAGCCTGTACCAATGCGTAGACGGGTTTCTTCCGGTACAAATCGCCACATGTAAGCCGCAATCAGCATCATCAGTGGTAAAAACACCAGAATGGCGAACACAGCACTTAAATAATTCTCAATGAAAGGCGCTAACCACAGGCCAGCTAAAAACCCTAAGATTACCGTCGGCAGAGCCGCCATGATTTCAATGGTAGGTTTAACTTTGCCGCGCAGTTTTGGTGTCATAAAGTAAGCAGTATACAGCGCACTCATTACAGCTAGCGGTGTAGCAAAAATCATGGCAAAAACGGCGGCTTTCAAGGTGCCTAGGGCCAGTGGCACTAAGCTCATTTTTGCTTCAAATTCATCCGAACCAGAAGACGCCTGCCAAATGTAATCTGGATGTTCACGTCCCTCATACCACACTTCATTCCACATCGCTTTCCAGCTTATATCTGGATGCGCATTTTCAAGCGCGTAACGATGAACCTGACCATCAGCGGTGAAGGCCAGTAAAGAGGTATTAATGGGGCTAATCGCAATGCGGGCTGGTTTAATGTCACCCGGCATTGGTTCAAGCATCAACGTCCGTGCAGAGGTACCGTAGTGAATACCAACATGGCCGGTTTCATCAATTGCCATAAAGCCTTTACGAGAATATTCAGGCTCAATTTGAGTGATCGCAGCAGGATGCTTATCAAAATCACGAATGTGTTTTAAGTGGAAATTGTTGTGCTCGTCACGCACCAGGAACCATTGCCCCAATGACCCATCCGAGCCGCCAACAATCAACGAGACTGCACCAACTAAAAACTCAAGTTGACGAACTTGTTGCCCTGGCGCGACCGCATTCACCGCCTCGACATAACGTGCTTCACTAGGTGAACGAATGTCAAAGTAGTGAATTTTCTCATTACCCTCAGCAATAAACAGGCTGTGTAACGTGGTATCAATCAGCATGTGGGTTGCTGTTTTAGGGCCATCTTTTAAGGCGAACTCTGAACGGTTGAAGGTGCTCTCACCGGTCATTAGATTTGTTTCAGCTTCAAATAAGTTGAAACTTAAACGACCATCATCCGTCAGCACCGAAATAGCAGTACCTGTGCTGCCCTCTTGCACGGCCAGCGCTTGAATTGGGCGCTGTTGTGCATCCAGTTGCAGAGGGGCTTCGCCCAATGGGTAGGTCACAATAGGTAACACCTGCCGCTTACCGTCTGGGTAGCTGAGGGTGTACTCATGCTTGGCAACCAACACCTGACCGTTATCTAAACCGACAGCAAAAATCCCTGAGCGCGGCTCGCCTTTGGCAATGCTGACAATTTTACGTTCTGCAGGGATAGGCAACTGCAAATCTTTCAGTGTCGCGCCGTCAGCCGCGTTAAAGAAATGCAATTTTCCTTTTCCATCCAGCGTCATCCCTACTTCACTGTAACGCTCCAAGTTGGTCAACAACGGCGTTTCAGACTGACTGGCATATTGTTTCTCTGGCTCCAGGCTGGCCGACGAGAAAATCGGTCCAACTTCAGAGAATAAGTAGACAAAAATAGTCGCAAATGCCGCAACGACACTGATACCCGCAAATGCGATACCGTATTGAGACAGCTTATCTTTGACTTTCCGCCAACGACGTAAACGCGTACGTTTTTCGCCATCTGGGAGTAGAGACCGGCGAGATGATGCCGGAGTTTCGAAGGTTTGTTGCATTTTTGCACATCCAACCATGACTTCTTGGGATGCTGCAAAGGATAGTTGAGTTTTATGACACAAATATTACAGAAAAAAATTTTGTCATAATTTGGCAATAAAGCTTTGAAAAAGATAAGAAAAAAAGGCGCCTCAACAGAGACGCCTTCGCGGTATAACCTTTAGTTATTTGATGCCTACTTCAGCAAATACTTTTTCAACAACTTTGGCTGGGACTGGCACGTAACCATCGCGAACAACGATTTCTTGACCGCGTTTTGACAACACCAGTTTGATAAACTCACGTTCCATTGGTGTTAAGTCTTTATTTGGGTTCTTGTTAATGTACACGTACAGGTAACGAGATAATGGGTATGTACCATCTAATGCGTGGTCAGGAGTTGCAGCTACAAAAGGTGCACCTTCTTTCTTGGCTAGTGGCACGGCTTTCACGCCAGACGTGATATAACCGATCCCTGAATAACCGATACCGTTAATAGATTCGCTGACACCTTGCACCACAGAAGCCGAACCTGGTTGTTCGTTAATGGTGGTTTTGAAATCACCTTTACACAGTGCGTGTTCTTTGAAATAACCATAGGTTCCTGAGACAGCGTTACGGCTGTACATCGTGAAATCACGGTTCGCCCATGCGCCAGTCAGACCCAATTGGCCCCAACGAGTGATGTCTTCTTTGTAACCACATTTACGTGTAGCAGAGAAAATTGCATCGACTTGTGCAACAGTTAACCCTTTGATTGGGTTATCTTTGTTTACATAAACAGCCAGCAAGTCTACAGCAACAGGGATTGCAGTTGGTTTATAACCAAACTTAGCCTCAAAGGCTTGGATTTCGGTATCTTTCATCGGACGGCTCATTGGGCCAAAGTTCGATGTACCTTCAGTCAAGGCTGTTGGAGCTGTTGAAGAACCTGCACCTTGAATTTGAATGTTCACGTTTGGATAAACTTTACGATAGTCTTCAGCCCACAACGTCATTAAGTTGTTCAGCGTATCAGAACCGATGCTGGAGATGTTACCTGAAACACCTGACGCTTTCTGGTACTCAGGAAGCTTTGGATCAACTTTGGTGACAGCTGAAACTTGGAAGCTCAGCGTGGTAGCAACAACAGCAGCAACAGATAACATTTTAAAAGCGTTCACGATTTATTCCTCTTCAGCTTGTGAGGCACGTGCCTCTATTCACTGTGGTCAGCATAAGACGGTTATATGACATTATTATGACGACCTAAAAATTTTTCATGAGCCTATCGTGTTGTTTTTTTTCATCGACTAGCTATAGTTTCAAACGGTTTTGCCGATGATCTATATTTTTAACTCCCTTTCTGATCGTCTGGACTGGACATACCAGTTACAACCAGCTATTAAAATCATTAGAAAAGTTCTTTCAAAAAGCGAATAAAAACAAGGAAATGCGCTATGAAGCAGTTGGTTCTGACGCTGATCGGTAAAGATAAGGCGGGTTTGGTTGAGCAGTTAGCAGTAGTGATCAATAACCATCACGGTAACTGGACAGCGAGTAATTTAAGTCATTTGGCCGGTTTTTTTGCTGGCATCCTACAAGTCGAAGTCGCAGAAGAACATGCAGAAAGTTTGACTGCAGCGCTGATGCAAATGAGCGAGTTGGATATCCATGTTCATCACGGTGTTGAAAGTAATCTCAACGAACACAAGCTGTTGAAGTTTGTGATCACCGGTAATGACCGTCCAGGCATTGTGCGGGAGTTGTCGTCTGTGATTAAACACAAAGGCACCAATATTGTACATTTTGAAAGCTCAAAACAAAGTGCCCCGAATTGGGGTGTGCCTTTGTTTACCGCTATTGCAACCGTCGAACTACCATCAGGTTTAAATAAAGACGAAGTCATTTACGCGTTGGAATCTATCGCCTCTGACGTGGTAGTTGACGTCGAAACCGTCAATTAGCAAAATCAGACTTTCAGGGTAGCTTGGTTCAAGCTATCCTGATTCATATTTGTTTCATAAAACTGCCATACATTAATGGTCTCCAATAGCGGTACCGAGTGTGGCCATGGCATTTCTTAAAGATACAGACTTATCCGTGCATTATTTCCCGAAAGAACTCAGTTGGTTGTCATTTAACGAGCGCGTACTGCAAGAAGCAGCCGATCCTAAAAACCCGTTAATTGAACGGTTACGGTTTTTGGGGATTTACTCCAACAACATGGATGAGTTTTATCGCGTCCGTGTTGCTGATGTGAAGCGTCGAATTTTGTTGAAAAAATTTGACTCTGTGCATGACGACGAAGGTGCTGAAGAACTAATGCAGGAAATCCAAACGCTGGTACTGCGGATGGGTGAGAAGTTTAATGCGATCTACCAAGAGTTGCAGTTAGAACTGCGCAAGCACAACATCGAATTTATTGACCAACGCAAACTTAACGAATCACAAAGCGCTTGGGTACGCACCTATTTTAAAGAAAAAGTTCTACGTCATATCTCCCCTATTATTATCTCCTCAGACAGCCAAACCCTTGCCAAACGTTTGGAAGATAACGCGACCTATCTAATGGTGGAGATGACAGGTGCAGGTGAGCCTGAATACGCCATAGTGCAAGTGCCAAGTGACGATATCTCACGTTTTTTAGAATTGCCTATTGAGCTGAACAAAACCAAAAAACGTGGCCGCTATCGCCATCAATTTATGATGTTGGATGATGTAATCATTCATTGTTTACGCGATATTTTCAGTGGGTTCTTTGATTTTTGTGAGATCCAAGCCTATTCGATGAAACTCACCAAAGACGCTGAATACAACTTAAGTGATACGCTGGACCAAAGCTTGCTGGATAAAATGTCGCGGGGATTGCGGCAACGACTGGAAGCGGAGCCGGTGCGGCTGGTTTACGATGCCGCCATGCCTGAACAAATGTTACAGATGCTGCAAAAACAAATCGGCGCCAGTACCTTGGATGCGCTGATCCCTGGTGGCCGTTATCGCAACTTTAAAGATTTCATCAGCTTCCCAAATTCAGGCCATCCTAGTTTAGAGTATGCACCGCTGCCGCCCTTGCATAGTCCTGATTTTGAACAGCACAGCACGGCCTTTGATGCCATCCGCGCAAACGACGTGTTGCTGCACTACCCGTATCATAATTTTACCTATTTTACCGAGTGGATCCGTCAAGCCTCGTTTGACCCGAAGGTGACCTCGATTAAAATGACCATGTATCGCGTGGCGAAGAATTCACGGGTGATCCATTCCTTACTTGATGCTGTGCGTAACGGCAAACAGGTGACGGTGGTGGTTGAATTAAAAGCGCGGTTTGACGAGGAAAACAACATCCAATGGGCTCGGCGCATGACTCAGGCCGGTATCCAAGTGGTATTTGGACTCACGACCCTGAAGATCCATTCCAAACTGTGCTTGATCAGTCGTGATGAAAAAGGCAAACAAGTGAAGTACGCTCATATTGGCACCGGGAATTTCAATGAGCGCACGGCCCGTGTTTATACCGACATGAGTTTGTTTACCTGCCATCAAGAAATTTGTGACGAAGTCGACCAAGTGTTTGAGTTTGTTGAGTACACCTACAAACCCTTTGTGTTTAAACATCTGATCGTCTCGCCGACCTGGAGCCGCCCTAAACTTAATGCATTGATTGAACGCGAGATCTTACACGCGCAACAAGGTAAAAAAGCTGAAATTGTGCTGAAAGTGAATAACTTAGTCGATGACCCGATTGTCGACATGTTGTACCGCGCCAGCCAAGCAGGTGTGAAGATCCGCATTATCGTCCGTGGTATGTGCTCACTTATTCCAGGGGTCGCAGGCAAAAGTAGCAATATCAAAGTGATTTCTGTGCTTGACCGGTTCTTAGAACATGCCCGTGTCTATCAGTTTCACAATGCCGGTGATGTCGATCTGTATTTGTCCTCTGCCGACTGGATGACCCGAAACATCGAACAACGTGTCGAGGTGGGTGTGCCTATCTATGATGCACGCATTAAACAGCAGATCATGACCATCTTAGATCTGCAGTGGAATGATAATGTCAAAGCTCGGTTAATCGACAAGCAACAAAGCAACCCGTATATCAAACGGGGCAATAAAAAAAGCATCCGCTCACAACAAGCGATTTACGATTATCTGGCCAGCCAACAGCTTGGGCCAACTATACAGGCGTTATTATGACCCCAGTGTTTCCATCGTCCGTTGATACTGCAGAATTAATTGCTGCCGTGGATTTGGGCTCCAACAGCTTCCACTTAGTCATTGCACGGATTGTTGATGGTGCATTGCAACTGCTACACCGCGAAAAGCAAAAGGTGCAGTTAGCGGATGGTCTGGATGACCAACAGATCCTCAGCGACGAAGCGATGGAACGTGGTTTAACGGTGTTAGCACAATTTGCCGATACGTTGGCTGTGGTGCCGCAGGATTGCGTGCGGGTGATTGCCACCTATACCCTGCGCCGGGCCAAAAATAGAGCCCAATTTTTAGCGCGCGCAGCGGAAATCTTCCCCTACCCGATTGAAGTGATCCCTGGGCAAGAAGAAGCTCGTTTCATTTACCAAGGCGTTGCCCACTTCGAGCACTTTAGCGGTCAACGGCTGGTGATAGATATTGGTGGTGGGAGTACCGAATTTGCCATCGGGCAGGATTTCCAACCGATCCGACTAGCCAGCCGCAATATGGGCTGCGTCAGTTTTGCCAAGTTCTATTTCGCCAAAGGACGGATCAGCGCCAAACGCTTTGAACGCGCCTTATTGCATGCGGAGCAAGAAACAGAAGCCATCGTCAACAGTTACAAAGATACCGGTTGGCAACAAGTGGTCGGTACCAGCGGTACCATCAAAACCATCTTCGATATCATTCAGGCCTCAGGCTGGCATAGCCATGCCATCGAATTAGCGCACTTGCTTAAACTCAAACAAGCCCTGTTGGCAGTGGATAATTGTGATGATCTGCAACTCCCTGGGCTTACAGATGATCGCAAACATCTGATTGCACCGGGTCTTGCCATTTTAATCGCCGCCTTTCAAATGCTGGGCATTGAGCAGATGGTGTATGTCGATGCGGCCCTGCGCGAAGGTGTGTTGTTTGAAATGTCAGAACGACTGCAACATCACGATATTCGTGCCCATACCATCGAAAGTTTGAAAAAACGCTATGTGGTGGATGAAGCCCAAGCCAATCGGGTGGCGCATACCAGCCGCTTATTACACAGCCTTACAGCGCCCTATTGGCAGCTCGATGAAGCATGGGCTGAGTTGTTATCGTTTGCCGCAAACGTCTACGAAATAGGCCTGCAGATTAACTCAGCCTCAGTGCAACGTCACAGCGCCTATATCCTCAACAATACCAACTTGCCAGGCTTTAACCAGGAACAACAACGTATTTTGTCATCCTTGGTGCGTTTCCATCGCCGGAAGATTAAACCCGACGACATCCCCGATTTGTATTTGTACAAAACCGCCGACTTTATCCATGCGTTGGTATTGTTCCGTTTATCTGTGTTACTCAATCAAAAACGTCGTGATGATGTACTACCGGAGTTATCACTGACCGCCAGCGAGCATTGCTTACGATTGTTGATCCCCGCTGAGTGGTATCAACAGCATGTGGTACTCACGGCGGATTTACGCAGTGAAAATATCTATTTAAAACGCTTAAACCTCGAGCTTGATCTCGTTGGATTAGCTGAAGAGTCCACCGAAGAATAACTGCGATCCCTTGGCAAAGCCTGATGGCTACGTTAGCCTAGGGTTTTGCCATGTTGGAACCAACGTTATGAAATTTGTCTTATCCGCGCTTGCCTTCAGCGTCATTGCAACCACTGCGCACGCCAACGATTTAAAACAAGCCTTGGCCGCTGACATCAGTGCCGTGCAACCGCAGGTCGTGGCGTGGCGTCGTGACTTGCATCAACATCCTGAGTTATCCAATCGCGAGCAGCGCACGGCTGAGGTCATTGCCGATGCCCTGAAGAAACTCGGTTTAGAAGTGCAGACCAAGGTGGCAAAACATGGCGTGGTTGCCATTTTGCGTGGGGGTAAACCTGGTCCTTTAGTGGCACTGCGTGCCGACATGGATGCATTACCAGTCACCGAACAAGTCGATTTACCCTTTGCATCCAAAGTCACCACCGAATTTAATGGTCAGCAGGTTGGCGTGATGCACGCCTGTGGGCATGACGCGCATGTTGCCATGCTGCTTGGCGCAGCCACGGTGTTAACCAAGCATAAAAAAGACTTACCTGGCAGCGTCATGTTTGTATTTCAACCTGCCGAAGAAGGCCCGCCAGCCGGTGAAGAAGGGGGGGCTCGGTTGATGCTTAAAGAAGGCTTATTTGCCAAGCACAAACCGGATGCCATCTTTGGTTTGCATGTATGGCCAGCCCCTGCGGGCCAGTTATTAGTCCGCCCCGAAGGCAGTATGGCTGCCGCAGACACCTTTGAGATCACGGTGAAAGGGGTGCAAACCCATGGTTCAAGCCCATGGCGTGGTGTCGACCCAATCAGTGTCGCCGGCCAACTTATTACCGCACTGCAGCAAATTCCAGCCCGCCAGCTGGATATTACCAAGGCACCGGCGGTGATCTCAGTGGGTCAAGTTCAAGGCGGTGTGCGCTGGAACATCATTCCGGACCAAGTAAAATTAAGCGGGACTATTCGCACCTTCGACCCTGGCATGCGTGAACAACTGTTAGAGAAAATGACACGCACCAGTGAGCATATCGCAGCCGCCAGTGGCGCAACCGCCGAATTTCATTACCACAATGCCGCCGCTGTCACTTGGAACCATAAAGCGTTAACTCAGTGGGCAATGCCGAGTTTAAATTGGGCAGGTCAAGCCGCTGGTGTTAGTCAAAATAACCCGATCACCGGCGCAGAAGACTTCTCGTTTTATCAGCAGCAAGTGCCTGGCGTGTTTGTATTTTTAGGGATCTCGGAGCCTGGCGTATCGGTGGAAAACACCGCACCGAACCATTCGCCATTCTTCAAGTTGTATGAACCGGCCATGGAGAATGGTGTCCGTGCCTTAACGGCATTAACCGTTGATTTTATGCAAAAACAACCGGCCTTAAAGTGATAAAAAAGCGGCCTTCGGGCCGCTTTTCTTTGAGGTTAAAGTTTCTTACCCAGTTTGGGGATTTTGTCTTGTTTAGCCGCTGTGGAACCCACCACCAGCTCTGGCGGTAATGCAAACGAAAAACTACTGCCTCGTTTAGGTTCACTAAAAATCATTAAACGGCTTTGATGGCGCGATAACACGTGCTTGACGATAGCAAGGCCTAAGCCTGTACCGCCGGTATTACGGGCGCGCGCTTGATCGACTCGGTAAAAACGTTCGGTCAAGCGTTTGACGTGTTGCGGAGCAATGCCTTCGCCATTATCTGTCACGGCAAATAAAGCTTTTTGATGCTGACGCTGCCAACTGACCGTGATCTCGCCGCCATCGGGGGTGTACTTGATGGCATTACTAATTAAATTCGAAAACGCAGAACGTAATTCTTCTTTATTTCCGGTTACTTGCAAGGTCTCATCGACATCGAACTGGATTTGATGATGTTTGTCACGGTTTAACGAATTGGCCTCTTCTTGCAGTAGTTTTAACATCGCCGGCACATCGACAACTTCGTCAAGTTGTAACTTGCCCGAGCCTTCGATACGCGACAGGGTTAACAACTGTTGTACTAAAGAATCCATACGTTTGGTTTGATCCAGCATCACGCCATGCGCTTTACGCCAAATCTCCACTTGCGGTAAGTCCTCAGGCTCCATCATCTCCAAGTAGCCCTGCAACACCGTCAGTGGCGTGCGTAGTTCATGCGAGACGTTGGCCACGAAATCTTTGCGGATCTGCTCAAGTTGTTTCAGTTGGGTGATGTCACGGATGATCAACAGCTGCTGTTTTTCACCATACGCCAACACCCTAAACTCAAGGGTTAATTCCACATTATTCGAGGCGTGCAACTCCAGTGGCTGTGTAAAATCCCCACTTTGCAAGAACATCTGAAATTCTGGTTGGCGCAACAGGTTATCAATGCGCTGCCCTTCATCCATCGGCCAACGCAAACCGACCAACTGCTGGGCAAGTTTGTTACACCACTGAATGGTCCATTCTGCCGACAACACCACAATGGCATCCGGCAGCGCTTCGGCACCATCGCGAAAACGACGCACCAGCTGACGTAATTCCTTGTTTTTCTTTCTGGCTTTGCGCTGACGGTAATAAATGCCGTCATACACTTGTTGCCATGAGCCATCGCCGGCCGGTGGCGATAACTTGCGGTCACGCCATAACCAGCGATCCAACATAAACAGGTGCTTGTAGTGCCAACCGATCACCACACAGGCGTACATCAGCAGTGCTTCGACGATATGCCCAAGCAACACGCCCAGCAATAACACCAACGAGGCATAACCGAGTAACTTATAAGCAATGGTTCGTTTTGATAATAACAACCGCATCAGCGTAGGTATCCCTAGCGTAAGAAAGGCAGAAGCCGGCAAGCGCCGGCTGGACGAACGTTATTTTACGGAAAAACGGTAGCCAGAGCCACGTACAGTTTGCACTAACGCATCATGCCCATTCACAGAGATGGCTTTGCGCAAGCGTCGGATATGCACGTCGACCGTCCGGTCTTCCACATACACATTAGTTCCCCAGACGTGGTCCAGCAACTGCTCACGGCTATACACCCGCTCAGGATGGGTCATAAAGAAGTGCAACAGTCTAAATTCAGTCGGCCCCATATCTAAGGCTTCGTCGTTAGACGTGACGCGATGCGACACAGGATCTAGTTTTAGACCTTGGATATCAATCACTTCATCCAAGCTTGTCGGAGCAACACGGCGAATCACCGCTTTGATCCGCGCCATCAATTCTTTCGGTGAAAATGGCTTGGTAACATAATCGTCGGCGCCAACTTCGAGACCACGAACCTTGTCTTCCTCTTCTCCCCGCGCCGTGATCATGATGATCGGAATGTTGCGGGTTAAATCGTGTTGCTTCATCTTTTTAGCAATTTGGATACCACTGCCACCTGGCAGCATCCAGTCCAGCAACACTAAATCTGGGTATGGTTCCATCAGCTGATTTAACGCGCTGTCATAATCACCAGCAGTTTGCGGCTGATAGCCATTTTGTTCCAGCACAAAACACAACATATCGCGTATTGGCGCTTCGTCTTCGACAACCAGAATCTTTCTCGACATCGTCTTAACACCTTCCCTTCTCAAGCATTACGCCGAGTATGTCTGCTGATTATGACACTTTTATGAAAAAATAGATTGTCATGAAAATGTCAATAAAACCCGAAAATAGAACCAGCCCTCTGAAAAGACATTTGCGTGACATTTCGATGAAGTTTTTCTGACTAAAACCGCGCTAGGCCTTGATTTACGTGGCCTTGGCTGGCGAGTCATCTGAACGACACACTTCCGTCATAAAAAAGACATGCAGCCTTTTTACCGTAGCTGACAGATTTTTACTTCATTTGCAGCGACGGAGACCCAAATGGCTTTTGCAAAGACTTTAAAACTAAGTGCGATTTCGACCGCGTTATTCTTGGCCGGTTGCGGCGGTGGCGATATCGTCATTAACACGGGCAGTTCAGATTCAGGCACAGTGACGCCACCAACGCCGGTTGTAAAGTGCCCAAGCTTTGCTAAAGAAGGCGCTGCCGTTGGCGGCGTGAGCAAAACCATCTGTGAAATTAGCGGCACCTTGACGTCTAATGTCACGTTAACTGCAGACAAACTGTGGGCATTAAACGGTAAAGTGGCTGTTGGTAACGACAACGCAAACAGCGCCACGTTAACTATTGAACCTGGCACCACGGTGTTTGGTAAATCTGGTGCAGACTTCTTGGTGGTCTCACGCGGCTCCAAAATTAGCGCCGTCGGTTCAGCCAGCGCACCTATCGTGTTCACCTCTATCAACGACTTAATCGGCACTGCCAATGACGCGTCCTCTGGTCAATGGGGTGGCTTAGTTATTTTAGGTCGTGCACCAAGCAACAAGTGTGACGCGGCAGCCTTAGCGAGCTGTAAAATCGAAGCTGAAGGCAACGCTGGTCCATACGGTGGTGATGAACCAACCGACAGCAGCGGTATTTTAAAATTCGTCCAAATCAAATACTCAGGTTACGAAGTTATCAAAGATAACGAATTAAACGGTGTTACCTTCGCCGGTGTTGGTTCAGGCACCACGGTCGATTACTTACAAGTGCACAATAGCTCTGACGACGGTGTGGAAGTGTTCGGCGGTAAAGTTGATTTGAAACACTTGGTGTTAACTGGCAACCGTGACGACTCATTGGATTGGACCGACGGCTGGACTGGTCGGGTGCAACACGTATTGATTCGTCATGACAAAAACAACGGCGAAGCCAACCGCGCTATCGAAGGTGATAACCGCGCGGATAAATTTGACGCAACGCCACTGACCATGCCTGTGCTGTCAAACGTCACCATCATTGGTAACACCTTTACCTCAGCTGCCGCTGATTCTGAAGGTATTTTGCTGCGCGCAGGTTCTGCTGGCAAAATCTACAACACCATCGTATCAGGCCCGAAAGGCATGGGTGAGTGTCTCGAGATTGAAACTGCCGAAGGCGTTGCCAATGCCGGTAATGGCAAAACGCTGATGCAAAACTCGATCATCAGCTGCTCTGAACCCTTCAAATCACCAAAAGATGCCTCCGGTAACACCTTGTTGAACGTGCAGGACTGGTTCTTAAAACAAACCGGTAACAGCGTCCAAGACCCATTATTGGGCGGTTATATGCCTGCAGCAACCTCACCTGCGCTGGGTAAAGGTTACAACATGCAGAACAACGTCGACCCATGGTTCGACTTGACCAACTACATCGGTGCCTTTGACGGTGCTTCGGACTGGACTAAAGGCTGGACCTTTGGCTTGCATGCCACCAACGCTGCACTGACCAGCTGCCCAACTGGCACCACGGAAGTGGCCTCGTTAACTGGCAAGTTAAACTGTGAATTAAAAGGCACCTTAACCAGCAACGTGACACTGAAAGTCGGCGCTGACTACGTATTAAACGGCAAAGTCACCGTTGGTAACGACAACGCCAACAACGCAACCCTGACCGTCGAACCAGGTGTACGTGTGTATGGTAAATCTGGCTCCGATTTCCTGGTGGTTGCCCGTGGTAGCAAGTTAATGGCCGAAGGCTCACCGACAGCGCCTATCGTCTTCACGTCATTACAAGACGTGATTGGTTCAACCACACGTGCCGGCCAATGGGGCGGTATCGTGGTGCTTGGCAACGCACCATCAAACAAGTGTGATCAAGCAGCAACCACCTGTGCTATCGAAGCGGAAGGTAACGCCGGTCCATACGGTGGTTACAAAGCGGATGACAACTCTGGCGTTTATAAATACATGCAAATTCGTTATGCCGGTTATGAGGTAGTGAAGGACAACGAATTAAACGGTATCACCTTTGCTGGTGTGGGTTCAGGCACAGTGGTTGACCACCTGCAAGTTCACAAGAACTTAGATGACGGCTTAGAGTTATTCGGCGGTACAGTGAACTTGAAATATATCGCTTTGACTTCGAACGAAGACGATTCATTAGACTGGACGGACGGCTGGAACGGTAACGTGCAATTTGTGTTGGTCAAACACGATGCCAGCAATTCTGTGGTGAACCGTGGTATCGAAGCCGACAACCAAGCAACCAACTTTGCCGCAACGCCACTGTCAGAACCAACCATCGCTAACATGACCATTATCGGTAACACCTTTAAGTCCGCCGATATGGACAGCGAAGGCATCCTGCTGCGCGCAGGCACCTCTGCCAAGCTGTACAACATGGTTGTGGCAGGTCCTAAAACAGATACTGGCGCCATGGGTGAATGTTTAGAGATTGAAACCACGCAATCGCAAGCCATGGCGGTGTCAGGCAAGTTGGTGATGACCAACTCGGTGATTGGCTGTCCAGAGCCGTTCAAAGGGTCTGTCTCTGCCACTGTCACCACCAAGCAATGGTTCGAAGCGCAAGCCGGTAATAAAACTGTAGCGGACCAAGCTGCTGCGTTAAACGGCCTGTACACCATCGACAACGTGACCACCGCCAAAGACATGAGCACCGTCAACAGCTTCTTTATCAAGACGCCGTTTGTTGGAGCCATGGACGCAAGCAACGACTGGACGAAGGGCTGGACCACAGGCCTTGGTAACTAATTGACGCGGGGCGGTTCGCCGCCCCTTTTTCGTTGCTTGGGTAAGGATCGAATTATGAATTATCAACTCCCTCGTTTTCGTATGACACCAGTGCGTAGCGCCATGTTGATGGCGTTTGGCTTGGTGGTCGCTGGCCAAGCGCTGGCACAAGAAGCACAACCACAACAAGCGCCGGATGGCAAACCTGCAGATCAACAAATCGAACGCATCAGCGTCTCGGGTCGCCTCCTGAGTTCTGCCGCTGCTGTTGCAGAAGAACGTCGCGAACAACCGACTGTGGTTGAACTGCTGGGCATGGAACAAATCTCCCGCGCAGGCGATAGCAACGCCGCTTCGGCCCTGCGCCGTGTCACCGGCTTGACGCTGGTCAAAGACAAATTTATTTACGTGCGTGGTTTAGGTGAGCGTTACTCCTCAACGCTGCTTAACGGCGCGATGGTGCCAAGCCCAGATCCGACGCGTAACGTCGTACCAATGGATATGTTCCCATCCGGGATCATTGAATCCATGGTGGTGCAAAAGGCCTATTCACCTGAATTACCGGCGGCCTTTGGTGGCGGTAATATCAATATCCGCACCGTCAGCATTCCAAACGATCAAGTGTTTAGCTTTGCCTTAGGCACCAGCCGCAACAGCTTAGACAGTGACAAAGGCTTGGATTACGCCGATGTAACCGACAACTGGCGCGGTAAAGACGATGGTAGCCGCGGGTTATCCGAGACCTTTAGAACGGCGGTTGCGACTTATGGCTCCTTAGATCCGGTGAAAATTGCCCAGAAACTAGGTGGCGTCAGTCAAGCCAATTTAGCCAAAGCAGAGACCATCAACCGTGATTTAGGCTTGGAATTAAACCGCCAGCTGGATGTGACCGAGCAAACCACAGCGCCAGACTTTAACACCTCGATGTCCTACGGCAACAAGTTCGATATTGGCAGCCATGTATTTGGCGCCATGGCCGGCGTGAGCTACGACAAGAGTGAACAAAACAGCAAAGACCAAGAACGGTATTATTCGATTTCAAGTGGCACCGAATTAACGCCACTGAACCGTTACGATGACATTCTTCGTACCGAACAACAGGTAAAACTGTCCGGCATGTTGAACTTTGGTTTTGAGTGGGATGAAAACCATCGTTTTGAAACCTCGACTATTTATTTGGCGGATACCAAAGATCGCATCAAACGTAAGATTGGTGATTCGATTGAAACCATCAACGAAGCCAATAAAGAAAACGAAATCTACAACCTGCTGTATGAAGAGCGTTCAATGGTCACGAACCAAGTTCGCGGTCGTCATACGCTGGAATTCCTAGATGATTTACAGCTGAACTGGCAATACACCGACGCCAAAGCACGCCGTTACGCTCCCAACGAAGTGGAATACTTGTATGTTCTCACCTTAGATGACAAAGGCGCCTTACTCAATAAAACGCTTCGTCGCAGCGACAACGCCGCCATCTATCAATTTGGTGACATGCAAGACAACACCGAAAATGGCAGTTGGGATATGAAATATCCGTTTGATGCGATGGGCGCAGCCTGGACATTAACTGGCGGCTATTCATACTTCGAACGGCAACGTGACGCCAGCACTGGCCGTTACAAAATGGATACGCGTGGCTATAGCAACGTCGAACTGACGCAAAGCTACAGCACGATTTTCAGCGATGCCAACATCAAAGATCCAAACAAAGGTTTCCAACTGTCGGACGTCACAGGCCAAGCCGATGATTACAAAGCCGCTCAGATTATTGATGCCGCCTATGTAAACTTTGACGCCAACATTGACGACAGTCTGCGCCTGAACTTTGGTGCTCGCTTTGAAGATTTCCGCCAAGCATCACTGCCGATGAACCCAGCGACAGGGGCTATCGAAGGCAATGTCAGCGAGATGCAGTTAAAAGAAACAGGCGTCTACCCTGCTTTGTCAGTCACCTATATGCAAACGGATGAAACCCAGTGGCGTTTTGGCGCAAGCAAAACCACAGTCCGTCCTGACCTGCGTGAAGTGACGCCAGTGCTGTTTATCGACCCAATCACTGACTTTAAAGTCATGGGGTTTTCAGCGCTAAAGAGCACGGATATCACAGGGGTGGATTTGCGCTTAGAACGCTATTTAGATAGCGGTAGCAACTACAGCCTGGGTACCTTCTACAAAGACATGGCAAACCCGATTGAAGCCATTGAATTAAAAGGCTCTGACGGTAACTTGTTGATGTCGTTCCGTAACGCCTTAAGCGGCCGAGTGTATGGTATCGAAGCCGAAGCATTGCAAAAACTGGACTTCGTGGAAGGCGATTTCGGCCAAGTGCTGGATAACTTCTTCGTCAACGGTAACCTGACATTGTCCAAGTCAGACATCGAAATGCCAGCCTTGGGTGAGTCGAACCTGACGCACATCAAGCGGGCATTAACTGGCCACAGCAAGTATGTCGTGAACGTGCAGCTTGGGTTTGATTCGGATAACGAAAAACACAGCGCGACCTTGACCTACAACGTGTTTGGTAAGCGCATTGCCTTTGCCGGCATTGACGGCAAAGACGATGCCTATGAACAACCGTTCCACTCGCTGGATTTCACCTACAGCTATGACGTGTTTGAACAAGGTGCGGTGAAGTTCTCCGCGAAAAACTTGCTCAATGAAAACACCGAAATTCTGCAACAAGGCGAAATTCTGCAAGGTCGTGAGCAAGGTGTGAGCATGGGCCTGAGCTTTAGTCAGAAGTTCTAACTCGCCACTATTTGTAGCGATAGTCGATAAAAAACCCACGCGGGGCAACCTGGGTGGGTTTTGTTTTTAGCACGACAGCGTCTCTCAAGTCGCTTAATTGGGGGCGCTCTGCTCTAGTCAGATGCGCATCGACGTTACCATACCGGCGCGTTCAGCCGAGGGTGCACCATACAAAAATAAAACTCATCGCATACGATTCATTGAGATTAATCTCACGCACTTTCGCGATCTCGGCAATGAAATAATTCCAAAGATGCTTAAATACTGCAGCGCAAATCAGCGCCATCATAATGAGCAAGAACACCTCAACTGCTAGTCGTTCACCCATAGAATCGTAAAATGTTGAAATTAATGTTTGTGTCACAGGCGTGTTGATGTCATGCGTAATGGCCGAATTGATAAACTCCACCACAAAAAGGGCCAAGGTCGCCAGCATATTAAAGTGCAAGGTAATGGTTTTTTTCATACAAACATCCTTTTCGAAATTAGGGCACGCCACGGCAGTCCATATGGCTTTGAGCTAAACACGATGCATGCAAAGGAAAAATTCACCAAATTTTATAACCTGAACTCAACGCAATAACAACAAAAGAATAATGCCTTGGCAGGTTCTTGGGAACAGGCGCGTCGTTGCGACGCGTAAGGACAAATACAGCTTACGTAGAAACTTGCGACGACATCACCCAAAAACGATGCTGCCCGTCGATAGTTTCTATCCCATCGGGACATCGCGTATCGACCTGCAGGCGTCTATCGCCTTGATTAGATTGTTCGGCGCACACGACAGTGCAGCGGATAGAGCCTTTGGCTGGCAGTGTTTGCCATCGAACAGGACTCAGCGCCAAGATAGGGGCTTTTTCATGGAACTGATGCTGCCGCCCCAGCGCATCCACAAAACTGCCCTGCACCCACCCGGGAATTCGTCATCGGTACACTGTTCAATCGTGACCTCAAGCATCACCTGCAGCCCTGCAATTACAGGCTGCGGCCGATGCGTTGTAACCGGGCGACAAAGGCATCTATTTGCGCTTCGTTTTCGGCATCTAAGTGATATTTTTGGTGAAAACCTAAACTGACCGTCACACCATCGGCTTTAAAATACAAATCATAACCATCAAAGCCTGTCGCGACCTGCATACCGTCTAGTTGATAGCCTGGGCCGAACTCCGTTTGAGTCTGCTGTCCGTCACGTTCAATGGCGCTGAACACTTTCATCAACAGCATGCTATCAATGGCATTTTGCATCACAGACTCCCTTAGCTAAATTATTTAACCTGTGACGCCGCCACAGCCTGCGGCGACACGCGCTTAATCAGCAATAACCACAGGCTCGGCACCGGCTTGCACCGCCGCAGGTTTCTTAAACAACAACAACAGCGGCACCGCCGATAAGGTCAAAAACATCATCAAGCGAAAATCTTGTAAATACGCCAGTGCACTGGCAGCTTTGGTGACATCGGCATTTAGTTTTGCCATGCCAGCCACGGTATCCATGGCATAAGCACCGACATCCACCGCATGCTGCAGCGCTTGCGAGTCCTCACGAATAAAGCCCGCCAGTGCCGCATGATTCATTTGCGTGTGCTGGGTTAGATACGTCACCACCACCGAAATACCAATACTGCTGCCAATATTACGCATCAGACTAAACAGTGCTGAGCCGTCGGTGCGATATTGTGGTGCCAAGGTCGCAAACGCAATGGTCGTTAGGGGGACAAAGGTAAAACCTAAACCAAAGCCCTGCAAAATGCCGGTACTGATAATATCGAACTGAGTCACATCCACAGTAAACAATGTCATCTGGTGCAACGACACGCTAATCAGCAACAAGCCGAGCAAAATAACGTAGCGCCCATCCACTTTTTGGCCAAGTCGGCCAACAATCATCATCGCCGCCATGGTGCCAAAACCGCGAGGTGCCAGCACCAACCCGACATCAATCACCGGATACCCCATCAGGTTTTGCAAGTACGGCGGTAACAGCGCCATGGTCGCAAGCAAAATAATGCCGACAACAAAGATACACACCAAGCCCACACTAAAGTTACGGTCGGCGAAGATACCTGGATCAATATAAGGTTTACGACTCGTCAGGATGTGGGCAATAAACATGTACATCGCGCCGACTGCTAAGATGGTTTCGATCACAATTTCTTGGCTGTGAAACCAATCCTGGCTTTCGCCGCGGTCCAATAACATTTGCAACGCACCAATGGCAATACTCAGTAGCCAAAAGCCAAACCAATCAAACTTTTTAAGTTCTAACGGTGTTTCGCGCACAAACATACTGATGCCAAGCCATGCCAACACGCCAAATGGCAAATTGATGTAAAACACCCAACGCCAGTTGTAATATTCCGTCAGATACCCTCCAAGCGAAGGCCCAAGAATGGGCCCTACCATCACGCCGATGCCCCACAGCGCCATCGCCGAGCCATGCTTTTCTTTTGGATACGCATCCAGCAATACCGCTTGTGACAAGGGCACCAGTGCTGCACCAAACACGCCTTGCAGTAGGCGAAACAGCACAATTTGCGTCAAATTTTGCGCGGCACCACACATCATCGAGGTGACAGTAAAGCCAATCACCGACCAGATAAAGACCTGTTTGCGGCCAAAACGGGCACTTAAGAACCCGGTGAGTGGCATACAAATGGCGGCTGCGACGATATACGAGGTCAATACCCAGGAGATTTGATCTTGCGTAGCGCCAACACTGCCCTGCATATGCGGCAGCGCCACGTTGGCGATGGTGGTATCCAATGCTTGCATAATAGTGGCAAGCATCACCGACAAGGTGATCCACAGCCGTTGGCTCGGCGTGATGTCGTGGCTCATTCCAAGGTCCAGCCAAACACTTGACGTTGATGTTCGGTATCAACGGCGACCACCGCACTTAAGCCGGTTAGTAATAACTGCTGCACTTTGGTATCAGTAATAGGATCCAAAGCAATCCGCACTGGCACCCGTTGACTAATTTTGACCCAATTGCCGGTGGCATTTTGTGGCGGGATCACGGCAAACTCGCTGCCAGTTGCTGGGCTAAAACTTTCGACTTTGCCGCTAAACTCCATATCAGGAAGGCGATCAATGGCAATTTTCACCGTTTGACCTTGTCGCATATAGGCAATGTCCGTTTCGGTGAAGTTGGCTTCAATCCAAAGCGTTTTGGCAACTAAGGTGGCGTTGCTGCGACCTGCCGCTAAAAATTGGCCCGGTTTTGGTAAGTTGCTGACCACCCCATCGACCGGCGCCGTGATCTCGATATAACTTAAATCCAACGCGGCACGCGCTTTCGCGGCCAACGCCGCTTGATAACTCGGGTGCTGTTGGAACGGAAGCTCGACGTCACCGCCTAAACTTTCGCTGATCCGTGTTAAATCCTGCTCAAGTGTGACTATTTGCTGGCGAGCAAGTTCTAGCGCTTGCTTGGCATCATCTAAGCTGGTGGCCGAGACAAAATTCTTGCGAGCGAGATCGGTTTGACGGGCAAAGGTTTTTTGCGCAAAGGCTAATTTTGTACGCGCGACACTGATCTCGGCCTGTTTTTCAGCATACGAGGCTTTCAGTGCCGCCAACTCGGTTTGCACTTGCGCCAATTTTGCGCTGGCTTGCTCCAGCGCTAATTGATAAGGCGCGTCATCCAGTCGGTACAGCACTTGACCTTGGCGAACCTCGGCGTTCTCTGCCACCAACACCTGACGCACCTGCCCTGCCACTTGGCTGCTCAAAGGAATTTTATCGGCTTTGAGATAGGCATTTTCGGTTTCTACCACCCGACCGCCGGATACATACAACCAGCCCCCCAGCAGTGCGGCCGCCAGCGGCACTACGCCTAAAAAAATGACACGTTTGAATGCATTGGATGACGACATCACGACTACTCCACCACCGAAAGAATGACTGCAGGTGTCGCAAGCATTTGGCTTGCGCCCACCTCACCTACTCTGCTAATTGCTGTAAATTGCGTCGCAACAACGCCAGTTGCGCTTTGATTTGTTGCTCATCAATCCCTTGCAACACTTGATGCTGCAGCGTTAGGCCACAGGCTTTGATTTTGGCGATCTCAGGGCCGGCAGCCTCACACAAATAGATCCGAAACGCGCGGCGATCGGCCGGATCGGTGCGCCGCTCCACCAGCTGATGGCTGACCAAGGTATCAATCAACCGCGCCATGGTCATCGGCTGCAACTCGGCATATTCCGCGAGTTCCACCTGTCTTGCCCCTTCAAATCGGGCGACATAAATCAATGCTCGAGCCTCGGCAAAGGTCAGTGGACTGTCGGTTAAGGCTTTTGCAAATTCCACACGCATCAACCGTGCGATATCGGCGATCAATAACCCCAAACTATCATCTTGGATTGCACTCATGGCCATCACTCATTTAGTAAGCATTGCTTATTATATGCATTGCTTTACATTGGCTGCAAGTCGTGCAATCGCCAGCCGTATGCGGGCATAGTGGCAACTAATCGGGACAAAGCAGGCAGATAGCCGGAGAAATCCAGCATCGGACTCACAGAAAGCCGGCACAGGGCTGCAATGTAAGCTTGACGGGATAGCACTAACTTCTTAAGATCTAGGTCATTATTTGTTGATGAGGCCTTCTTCCTTGGACATACACAGTCGACCTTCTTTGTCGTAACCCTGCCAGCTGTCCAACTCATCACCGGCCAGCCGTGGCCGGTCGAAGTTTAACTTCTCACACAAAGTCAACTGACTCCTGACATCAGGCCTGTTTCAGGCTCTATGCTGTCGCAAGGACCAGGCCTGCAGCTGCAGGAGTTTTTCCATGTTACGTATTTTTTCCCTGCAAAATAACCGGCTCGACCGGTTGGAATTAGAACAACTGGCCGACGTTGCCAAGGTTATTTGGGCTGATTTACAAGAGCCTGAAGAACATGAGCGGGTGTTTGTCACCGACCATTTTGGTCAGCAGCTGGCGCAGCGCCCAGACTTGGATGATATCGAAGCGTCCGCGCGCTTCTTTGAAGACGAAGACGGCTTGCATATCCACAGTTTGTTTTTTTTCCAAGAAGAACGCGCCAGCACCACCACAGTGGCTTTCACCATTCGCGACGGCCGCTTGTTTACTCTGCGGGAACGAGAGTTGCCAGTGTTTCGCTTATACCGGATGCGCTCGCGTATTCAAGCGCTGCAAACCGGCAACTGCTACGAATTGTTACTTGATTTATTTGAAGTGAAAATCGAACAGCTGGCCGACACCATCGAAGAGATCTCGCTTGGCCTTGAAGCCATCAGCCAAGTGATTTTAAAAGGCCAACAAAACGAAGCCTTTCAAACCAGCCTATCGCGGTTAACTGAACTGGAAGATATGAGCTGGAAAGTACGCTTATGCCTGATGGATACCCAACGCGCCATCAGCTTTTTATTGCGTAAAGCGCGCTTACCTGCAGAGCAATTAGAACAAGCACGCGATATTTTGCGCGACGTTGAATCGTTGTTGCCACACAACGAATCCTTTTCGCAACGGGTGAACTTCTTAATGCAATCGGCGATGGGTTTTATCAATATCGAACAAAACCGCATCATCAAAATCTTCTCGGTAGTATCGGTGGTGTTCCTGCCACCAACCTTGGTCGCTAGCAGCTATGGCATGAACTTCGCCAAAATGCCGGAGTTAAACTGGCATTTTGGTTATCCCATGGCGTTAGGTTTGATGTTATTAGCAGGCCTTGCGCCTTACTTGTTTTTTAAACGCAAAGGCTGGTTGTGATCTAGCCCTCGGCGGGGACAAGACACTTTCCGCCTGTTGGCACTCGCATGAAAAAAGGTCGCAGCTGCGACCTTTTTTGTTGAACTTGGGTTGGTAACTATTAGAACTTGTGTTCTAAACCAAAGGCGATGAATGTATTGTCATCTTTGGTTTCAAAGTTGTACGTGCTGTACCAGGCGAACAACTTGGTGTCTTTACCCAATTTGTAATCGGCACCCAGTGAATAACCTTTGTCATCTTCTAAGGTTTGGTACTGTGCTTTTAATTCAATTTTATCAATTGGATAGGCTACGTTTGCCAAGTAACCATCGCCTTTGACGGCTTTGACGATGTCTTCTTGTTGATGGACACCAGCACCTAATTTAAAGCCAGATACTTTAAATTGTGCCATCACGCGCTTGGCGTCATAACCATTGACGTCGTTATCTAACGCCGCGGTCGCAAATACTTTGGTGTCTTTTAGGTTTTCATCGCCGTACATCAGCGCCACAGATTGACCTGATTGGCCAGTCGGTGTGTCTTTCATCACATTGCTCAGTTCAACCGCGAAATGACCAGCAAACTTTGGTGATACGTAAGTCACCGAGTTGCTCATGCGGTTTTCGCCTTTCCACAATGTTTTTAAGTCAGCTTCGTAATCGTTGTACAGGTCGATTTTGCCTTGCGCTTCTTTTAACGCGGTGTCATGACGACCAAATTTGATGGTACCAAAATCACCTTTTAAACCAACGAATTGGTTACGTGCTTTGATATTTTTTTCGTTAGCTTCGTCGGATGGATCAACTTCCCACTCCAGTTGATACACCAGGGTTAAACCTGCGTCCAACGCTTGATCACCTTTTAAGCCAAAGCGAGATGCGTTGCTTTTCAGCTCACTGTAGCTACCTGCGCCTTTGTCAGATTGCTGCACTGACACGTTGATTTTACCGTAAACCGACACTGGATCAGCGTGTGCCGCCGTCGCCAGAGTCAGAAGTGCAACCGCAACACCAGTTTTTTTCGCGAACATGTTTTTGTCCTTTATCAGCTGTAGTAGAGAACCCTTGGGCTGTTTCAGTATAACGAGCCATGGTGGATTTCAAGGATTTTAGGGCGCAGGCGAAGCAAAAAGACCAACTAACACAACAAGATGACACTTGTATGAAGCTGAAATTTTCACTTCGTTGCAGTTGGAAGGCAATTGTATGACTGATTTATGACAACATTATGACAGAAAACATCGGACCTCTATTTTTTGTCAGTCCCCTCAGGCAACATTAAACACACGCCCGTCCGCGCGGCGCTGTCAAAGTTCACGCCATTGGCTAGGATGCGTGGGGTTGGCGTGAACTGCACATTGGCCATACTTCGCGCCAGACGCTCGCCTTGATAACGAATGCCCGCTAAATCCAACATGGTATCGAAGCTGTGACTGGTCATCAGAGGTTTGTTAGTTGCCGCCTGCATAGCCAATGCTTTTTGTGGGTAGATTTGATCAAACAAACTGCTGCGCCACCAAAAGGCGCCAACCCGGTAGTCACGTTCAGTGTTGTGACCATGACCGCTCTTGTTGCAGCCATGATCAAATAAGTTTTCACCATGATCTGCCACATACAACAAGCTGGCGACTGCAGGCTGTGCATCGATTTTTTTAATCACTTCCGCCATCACATGGTCGGTAAAACGAATGGAATTGTCATAGGCATTCACCAGCATCTCGCGTTGCGCTGGGTCGTGCATGCCAAGTTTTTCGCCTTTGCCAGAGGGCTTAAACCGGTCAAAACTCGGTGGATACCGATCTGGATAACTAAAATGGCTACCTAAGGTGTGGATCACGATCAGTTGTTTTTGCTTGTTGTTGGCAACAATCTGGGCGACGGCGTCAATGATCACATCGTCGTACACCCCTTCTTTGCGATAACCAATCGGATTTAAATAACGAACCTCATCAGCTTCACTGGCATGCAAAGCGACTGAGCTGTCATGCACACCGAGCGGGCTTTGCGTCGACAACCAGCTGGTGTAAAAACCTGCTTCTTTAAACGCGGCCACCACCGATTTTTCAGCAAAATAATAACTATGATCATTGGCCGGCTTTCGCGACAAAATCACCGGCACCGACATCCGCGTCCATGCCCAAGGTGAAATCATATCGTTGAAACTAACCAGCTGGCTTAACTGGCTGAGTTTAGGCGTGGTTTCTCGTGCATAGCCGTTCAATTGCAGATGATCTGGCCGCAACGTTTCGCCAATCACCAACACATAAATTTGCCGCTCGCCGACTAATTCCGGCTGCGCCGCATTAAACTGAAAATCGCGGCTTTTCGCCGCCACTTTCCCCAAGGTGTACTGTTGTTGCTGATATTCGGCGTAACTCAGCAGCAGGTTCAGCGGATAACTTTGGTAAAACAAATTGTAGGATTGCGGCAACGGTCGACGACTCAACGCGGTTTCTTCCGCCGTGGCTTTTTGCTCGACAGGGTACTGATGGGCGTACCAACGTTCTTGATCGGCCAGCCAGACTAGACACAGTGCCGTGATCCCCCACACGGCCCCCCGACCGTAACGCGGCCATCGTGCATCCATGGCGCGAAACTGCGCCGAGGTCAGCGCAAACAACAGCACAATACCAAGTACTGCAGCCGTTAATAAACCACCAAGCCCCGACAAATATCCTGCGGCTTCGGCGAGGTCAGTTTCGGCAATAATGGCCATCGAATGGGCATCGGTTGGTTTTTGATAGTGGCTTAGATAAAACCACTCTTGCGGTGCTAACAAGGTGAGGGGCAACCAGGCCCAAATGCTGCGCGCAGGCTTCTCGCTCAGTGACAATAACAACAACAGCAGCAGCATCGCCGGGAACAAACCAAACTTCAGCCAATGCGCAATCGCTTTGCCTTGCCAAAGCAAATACAGCTGGGGAAACACGGTGGCTAATGCCAGCAACACCAAGCAACACAGCGCCAACCGACGCGTACGAATCAACGGGTGGATCAAATCAAGCCTCAAGACAAATTCAGCGCCGGAGAGCCCAACGCGATGGTAAACGGACTTTACAATTCAGTACGTTAACAGCCTAGGTTTTTTAAGTCAGCGCCAGCCTTACTGACTGCTGGATATTTGTACGGTTTTGCACTGGTATTTTGTCACATTTTTATAGTATGGTGCTTGCCACTTGTAAGAAAGTAGGCTGCAGCCGTTGGGAATGCAGACCACTCAGCACTCGATCCAGTAAGGAAGTATCATGCTCGCACAACCAGTCGCGTTAAACTACGAACAACATAAAAACGTCAAAATCACCGGACAATTCTCCTCCGAGAGCATGGAAGGCCGTCACGTCGTGCCATTAATGTTGCAAGAATTTACCGCAGCAGCGCCACACTACCCAATCTTCTTTTTGCAAATCAACGAAAAACAATACAGCGCTGTGGGCGTGTTTGGTTTAAAAGAAGGGCAAAACCTGCTGTTAAAAGATGGCAAATTTGAAGGTAACTACCTGCCAGCCGCCATCCGTTGCTACCCATTCACCTTGGCACAAGCCTCTGAAGAACAGCTGATCCTGTGCATTAACGAGCAAGCCGATAATGTCAGCAGCAGCGAAGGCCAAGCGCTGTTTAACGACGACGGTTCTCAAACTGAATTCTTCCAAGGCATCAATAACTTCTTCCGCGATTACATCGATGCCAACACCGCCAACAAAAATGTATTAGACCAAATCGTTGAAATGGGTCTACTGCGTGCCGATGGCTTGCAATACCGTGACGCTGCGGGCAATGAAAGCCGCGTGAATGGTTTCTTTGTGATCGACCAAGAAAAATTCAACGCATTGAGCGATGAACAGTTCCTGACATTGCGTAAATTTGGCGTTCTGCCAGCTATTTATGCTCACTTTGCGTCATTAGAGCGGATCGGTAACCTGATCAGTCGCTTACCAGCCTAAGCGCCATACTGGCTTAAACGGCAGCTGAGGCTGCCGTTTTTTTTAGCGAAAACTTAGCCTTTGGTTTAACGTTTGTCCCCACCCTTACCACGAGGTGATTATGGCGCTTGTTCCAAGTAGACAGATTGGCCTGGCCACACTGCTGATGGTGCTGGTTATCCAGCCTGTGTTAGCGGCACCTGCGCCGTTTTATTTGTGGCAAAGTCGCGTCAGCGGTAAGTTTATCTGCAAACAGGTATCACCTGGGGAAGGCTGGGTAAGGTTTAGTGGGCCTTTTGAAGATGGCGGTTGCCGCAAAGCATTGCCACCGAACTATTAGACGACGATTAGTTCTGCTTTGGCACGGCTCGTAACGCAAACTCGACCACGGCATGCAACGCTGCACCGCAAGTGCCGCTGGAGGCTTGCACTGACATGCCATGCAGCACAGTAATGACAAAATTGGCTAACGCAGCTGGATCCACATCGGCCGGTAAATCACCTTCGGCGTGGGCACGCTGCAAGCGCTGAGTTAATAACTGCGCCCCGGCTTGACGACGTTCGATCAGCGCTTGTTTTACCCGCATCGCATCATCACTGCAACTAAGGGCACTTTGCACTAATAGACAACCGCTGGGTTTCTCAGGATCACAGGCGGTCGCAGCAGCGCCTCGCAACATACGTTCGATCACCTGATACGCGGTAGGTTGTTGTAGCGACGGATAGAAAAAAGCATCAGGCCGATTTTCATATCGTTCGACCGCTTTTAAAAACAGCTGCTCTTTATTGCCAAACGCGGCATACAAGCTGGGTTTATTAATGCCCATCGCCTGCGTCAGATCCGGCAGTGACGCACCTTCGTAGCCTTTTTGCCAAAACACCTCCAGCGCTTTGTCTAGCACCTCGTTAAGGTCAAAACTACGGGGGCGCCCTGGGGCTGCTTTTGCGTCAGTCATAGCTACCTGCTCATCTCAAGAATGGTCGATAGCCTAATCAATTCAGCGAAGTTGGTAAAGCAAAAGGCCATGTGTTTGACATGGCCTTTTGATTTTTCAGTGGATTTAAATGCAAAGCCACGCAGATAAAGGTGCTCCGCACCTTCGCTGCGACCCATTTACGCGGCGATACGGGATTCTACTCGACGGGTCCGGGCTTGGCTGCGTGTTGCTGGACTTCTATCGACCAACAAGCGACGACCGAAAAAATCCAACACCGCATCTGGCGTTAAAAAATGATGTTGTAACTGATGGCGAGCAATCACTGCCAAACCTAAGCGATATAAGGTTTGCTCTAAATTTTGCCCAGGCACCCGAGTCACGCGATAGCTATGCATCAAGTGGTGCAAGGTGGCCAGCACGATTGACCCCGACTGTGTCACCGGCATCAGACCCAGCTCTTGCAGACGGTAACCCAGTTGGCAAATGCGTTGTAATCTAAGATGCTCTTTCATGATAAACCTCGGTACAGCCAGAGTCGGTATGCTTTTGTATCGGAACCATCAACGAAAACTTGAGAAAAATGTCAAATCGAAGCGCCCCTTGGCGGTTCACGCCGCATCAGGTCATGTGCCACTGCCAAGCTCTGGCTGCGATAGATGGCACTTGAAAAATCAGGCTTAATCGATTAAGTTTTCATAATACAACCCCCGTCTTATCACCTTGAGGAACCGGCAGATGATTTGTGTCATTGGCGAAAATGTAGTGGATATGTTCAAGCAAGCGGACGGCAGTTTTCGGCCACGTGTCGGGGGGTCTCCGCTGAACGTCGCTATCGGTGCGGCCTTGCAACACGTGTCGACCTGGTATTTATCGCCTATTTCAAGCGATGCGATGGGCGATATGATCGCCGCCCAGCTGCATGCCGCCGGGGTGACGTTGCCTGCGCAACCAAGGTCCGCCCAGCCATCGTCGCTCGCGTTTGTTACCTTCAATGAGGATGGCCAGCCACGCTACAGCTTGTATCGTCAAGGTATTGCCGACAGGGATATCAGTGCAGACCAACTACTGGCGCTGCTGCCACGACAGAGCAACATCTTGCACACCGGCTCGCTCGCCATGGAACCCGACGATGCGGACGTGATGTTACCGGTGCTAAAAACTGCAAAAGCCTGGGGCATTTGGTTAAGTTTGGATATCAATGTTCGACTTAACTTTGTTTCTGACGCCGAGCGTTATCGCCGCCATTTGACCGAGGTGATTGGCCTGGTCGATATCATCAAAGCCAGTGACGAGGATTTAGCTTTGTTGTTCCCAGGCTATCAGGCCGATGACGCCTTAGCCAAACTGCGGCACTTGGCGCCGAAAGCGCTGATCGCCTACACCATGGGCGCCGCAGGGGCTGCCTTGTATTTAGGTGAGCAGCATATTGAGGCGCCAGGGGTTGCAGCAACGCCTTTTGTCGATACGGTCGGCGCAGGCGATACGTTTTTTGCCAATCTATTGGCTGGCCTTGATGCGCATCATGGTGTGGGATTGCCTCCACTCTCGGCACTGCAACCGCTGCTAGCACGTGCCAATATGGCTGCCAGTATCAATGTCAGCCGTGTTGGCTGTCAGCCCCCGAGCAAAGCCGAATTGGATGCACGTCTAGCTTAAGGTGGTGATTGCACACACTAAGGTTGTCGGCTCACGACAACCTTAGATGCGGCTTAGTGACTTGGAGCAGAGCACTGAGGGTGCCATCAGCCGCGTCGAATAGGCCCGGCTTGTTGTTCAATCTGCTCACGCAGTGGCTTATCGAAGCCGGCTAAAAAGCCCCATTCAGCGACGACAAACAACGGGCCAATGGCCAACCCGATCAAATCATCGACAAAGGCTGGTTTACGACCCTCGTAATAATGGCCGACAAATTGGAAAATCCAGCCCACCACAAACACCGCCAACGAGGCCCAGGTCGTTTGCAGGCCGTCCAGGGCTAACAGCGGTTGTAACGCCACAGCACAGAGCGCAAAAAAACCTAGCATAGCCACGCCATAACCAAGGCTTAACCGGAAATAAAACACCGTCACTGCCAGCAGCAACAGGTGCGTGATGGTAATACTGCCCACGGCATCGAGCGTAAATAGCGGCACATAACACAGCCCCATCACCGCAATCACAATCAATGGAATGCCGATAAAATGCGTCCAGATATTCCGTTGGTCGCGATGATACAGTGCATATTGCACCAAGAGTTGTTGCAATGTTTTCATACAAGGTCCTGTCTGCTAGTTAAGGGGGCAAGACGCGAGCGCCACTCCATCTACATGAGCCATGGTACTTCGCAAGCCGCTAAAACATGAATGTAGCTTGCGGCTTTGTGGATGAATGTCACATATCTGACACTTGCTGTCGAGAGTGACAGCGAACGGATCGCTAATCAAGCTGCTGCAGCAGTTGCTGCAACGAGGCCCGGTCTTTGAGTTCAAGGGCGCCATACCCTAGCTGGATCACGCCTTGACGCGCCAGCGCCTGCAACAACTGATTGGTCGATTGTCTCGAAATACCCAAAAGTTGCGCCAATTGTTGTTGGGAGAGCGGTAAATAAGCGCCATTCTCAGGACACAATTGCAGCAAACGCCAATACAAGCGGGCTTTAGCATCCAGCAAGGTGTGTTGCTCCATGGCCGCAAATACTTGGCGCATTTTGGCGGTGAGCAGTTGGCCAAGCCACTGCCAATAGGCGGGTTGTTGTTTGAGTAATTGCTGCAGCGCCAATGCCGGAAATTGCAGCAACTGGCAATCTTGGGCGGCAATGGCATCGTGAGTCCGCGGCTCGCCATCAAACAAAGCGATTTCACCAAACATGGCGCCTGCTTCAAGCACGGTTAACAAGGCTTCATTGCCTTGTCGGTTCACGCCGGAAATCAAGATGAGACCGCGCTGCAGCAAGTAAATCCCATCAAAGCGATCACCGCGATGAAACAGCACTTCACCAGCGGTCAACTGACGTTCGCGAGCGATCCGTTGCAATTGCTGTTGCACGTCGCTTGGCAACTGCGCAAACCATGAGCGTGTCATACCGCATCGCCCGCTGCAGAATCGCCGCGGATCGACGCTGCAAGTGCCGCTAACACCGCATCATCCGCACGCCGTCCATCATGCGACGACAAATAACCTTCGTAGCGAGTAAAGAATTTATCCGACATCGCTTCAATGCGTTGAAAACTAGCTGAGCTGCCCGTGCCGTGCAGTGGCATTAACTTACTGTGCAGGTGATCGACGCCATACCCTTCGAAAAACATGCCGCAACGGCCTACATCTGGCAACGCTTGGGTCAGCCGCTGTGCCACTTGCTTGGTGGCTTGGATCAACTCAGACAACACCTCATCCGTCTGTTCAAAGGCATAACTGCCATGGTGCTGTTTTGGGATCACCACGGTAAAACCCGGGGTGTTTGGGAAAATCGATAAAAATGCCAGATGACTGTCGCTTTCCCACACTTTATGGCAAGGCGCCTGCCCTGCAACGATCTGACAAAAAATGCAGTCCATGATGTGAACTCCGGTCAATGAACCAATGGTGTATCTCGCGTGTTAAGCCATTCGCCGACATAAAGCGGCCACATCTGGCAGGCGATTTTTCGATTGGAGCTTACCGAACAAGCGTCCTAGATGCCAGCCATGAAACTTAAACTGAACGTTCATTCTATTTTTTGCATAGATCGTTTGCCGATCTAGTGCAGATTTTCGACTGGTTCAGAACGGTGATAAATTTTAGAATGAACATTCAGACTATTATTGAGCCGCTCAAGGAACCATCCATGCACATCATGTATTCTCGTAGGTTTTTGTCGTTATGCGCTGCAGCCGTGTTAGTCGGGTGCGGCCAAGGAACTGCACAACACGCCCCTCAAGCCGCCGCGGCTATGCCAGTGGGCGTGCAAGCGCTGCAGCCAACGGCAGTCTCCATCACCAGTCAAAAACCCGCCAAGCTGGTGGCCGCCGAAGTAGCGCAGGTGCGCCCGCAAGTCAGCGGCATTATTGAGCGTCGACTCTTTACCGAAGGTGCCATGGTCAAGGCCGGCGAGCCGTTGTACCGTATCGATCCTGCTCCTTTTGCGGCGAACTTGGCACAAGCGGAAGCCGCATTGGCCCGCGCCAACGCCGATCTGGCAAAACAAACCAGCAAACAACAACGTTACCTGAGCCTGAAACAACAAAAAGCGGTCAGTCAGCAAGAGTTTGACGATGTCAACGCGGCCTTGCTGCAAGCCAAGGCGGATGTGCAGACGGCACAGGCGCAACTGACCAAGGCGCAACTGGACTTGCAATATAGCCAAGTCAAAGCGCCGATCAGCGGCATCATCGGCAAGTCGAACGTCACCGCAGGCGCCTTGGTGTCGAGCAATCAAGCGGAGGCGTTGGCCACGATCACCCAACTGCAGCCCATTTATGCCGATTTTTCATTAAGTAGTCGCGAACTGGCTGAACTCAAAGCACGGCTGCGTAACGGCGAATTACAGCAGGCTGACGCCGAGCAGCGGGTCAGTTTTACCGATGAAACCGGGCAGCGCTTTAGTGACGGTCGCCTGTTGTTTAACGAAGTACAGGTTGACGCCACCACAGGCTCCGTCACCTTACGCGCCAGCTTTGCCAACAGCGATGGCTTACTGCTGCCGGGCGCCTTTGGTCGTATCGAATTTGTCGAAGGCTCCAGCGCCAACGCCTTGTTAGTGCCGCAATTTGCCGTCAGCCGCAACGCCAAAGGTGAACCGACCGCGTTGGTCGTCGCCAACGATCAGACCGTGGCGCAACGGGTGTTGCAAGTGTCCCGCGCGGTGCAAGGCCAATGGTGGGTGCAACAGGGGTTTGTTGACGGTGATCAGTTGATTGTTGAAGGCTTGCAAAAAGTGCGGCCTGGGATGCCGGTGAAAGCAGTGCCCGCGGCACAGGGTAACGCCAGCGCAACGAGCCAAGGAGCCCACTAATGTCACGTTATTTTATTGATAAACCGGTGCTGGCCTGGGTTCTCGCCATCGGTGTCATGTTGGCGGGCTTGTTTGCCGTCAACAGTCTGCCTATCGCGCAATACCCATCGATTGCTCCGCCAGCGATCTCGGTCACCGCCACCTACCCTGGCGCCTCGGCGCTCACGCTGGAAGAAACCGTCACCCAAATCATCGAGCAAAAAATGAAAGGCCTCGATGGCTTGTTGTACATGGCATCGAGTTCCGACGCCAACGGTACCGTCACCTTGACCTTAACTTTTAGCGCCGATACCGACCCAGATACAGCGCAAGTACAGGTGCAAAACAAGTTATCGCTCGCCACACCGCTGCTGCCACAAGAAGTGCAGCGCCAAGGGATAAACGTAGCAAAATCAGCCCGTAACTTCTTAATGGTGCTGGGGTTTGTGTCGGAAGATGGCAGCATGACCAACATCGATATTGGCGATTATCTGTCAAGTAATGTGCAAGACGTGTTGTCACGGGTACAAGGCGTCGGTGAAGTGCAGCTGTTTGGCTCGCAATATGCGATGCGGATTTGGCTCGACCCGACCAAACTGGCCAACTACGGCCTGACACCGGCCGATGTCACCAGCGCCATTGCCGCGCAAAACGCTCAGGTCTCTGCCGGTCAGTTAGGCGCCATGCCAGCCATTGCAGGCCAGCAACTGAACGCCACCGTCACTGCACAAAGCCGCTTACAAACGCCTGAACAATTTCGCGCCATCTTGTTAAAAACCAGTCAAGGCGCGGCGACTGTCACGCTTGGCGATGTTGCCACAGTAGAACTTGGCGGCGAAAACTATGGCGTGGTAGCCCGATACAACGGCAAACCGGCGTCCGGCGTGGGGATCAAACTAGCCAGCGGCGCTAATGCCTTAGACACCGCAGACCGGGTGCGTGCCCAGCTCACCGAATTAGAGCCTTATTTCCCACAAGGGTTAAAAGCGGTCGTGCCGTACGACACCACCCCGTTTGTCAGCTTGTCGATTGAAAAAGTCGTGCACACCTTGTTTGAAGCCATCGTGCTGGTGTTTTTAGTGATGTATCTGTTTTTACAGAACTTTCGCGCCACGCTTATTCCTACCATCGCCGTGCCAGTCGTATTACTGGGCACCTTTGGTATCTTGGCGGCCCTAGGCTACTCCATCAACACCTTAACCATGTTTGCCATGGTGCTGGCGATTGGTTTATTGGTCGATGATGCCATCGTGGTGGTGGAAAACGTCGAGCGGGTGATGACCGAACAAGGTTTATCACCGAAAGAAGCGACCCGCGCCTCGATGCAAGAGATCAGCGGTGCCCTGGTCGGTATTGCCTTGGTGTTATCCGCGGTGTTTGTGCCGATGGCGTTTTTCGGCGGTTCGACCGGCGTTATTTACCGCCAGTTTTCCGTGACGTTAGTCTCAGCGATGGCTCTGTCGGTGTTGGTAGCCTTGGTACTGACACCTGCCCTTTGTGCCAGTTTGTTAAAACCATCCCACGAATTTGATAACCACAGCCTGCACGGCCGCTTTTTTAACTGGTTTAACGCTCGCTTTAACCACGGCAATCAGCAAAGCCAACGCTTGGCGCAGCGTTTAATTGCCAAATCCAAACGCTCGTTAGTGATTTATGGTCTATTAACTGCCGGCATGGTTGGCTTATTTACGCAGTTGCCGTCTGCGTTTTTACCCGACGAAGATCAAGGCATTTTATTTAACCAAATCGTGCTGCCGGCCGGTTCGACCACCGAACAAACCTTGGGTGTGGTGAAAAAAGTTGAAGACTTCTACTTGAGCCAACCAGACAGCATCAATTCGGTGTTTTCCGTCACCGGCTTTAGTTTTGCGGGGAACGGTCAAAACATGGCGCTGGGGTTTGTCAATTTGAAGCATTGGGATGAGCGGCAACGGCCCGACCAACATGTCGGCGCTATTGCCGGCAAAGCGATGGGCTTTTTTGCCAGCATTAAAGAAGCCTTTGTGTTTGCCTTCCCACCGCCAGCCGTGCTGGAGCTTGGCACCGCCAATGGCTTTAACTTGTACCTGCAAGATCGCTCTGGCCTTGGCCACGATGCGCTGTTGCAAGCACGCAATCAGCTATTGGGCATGGCAGCGCAAAACAAGGTGCTTGCCGGCGTGCGCCCGAACGGCCAAGAAGACACCCCGCAGCTGAAACTGGACATTGATTTGGTCAAAGCAACCGCACTGGGCGTTAGCCAAACCGATATCAACCAGACCTTGTCCACGGCGTGGGGCTCAAGTTACGTCAACGACTTTATCGACCGCGGCCGGGTGAAAAAGGTGTTTGTGCAAGGCCAAGCGCAAAGCCGGATGCAAGCAGAAGACTTGAACCAATGGTATGTGCGCAACAATCAAGGCCAGTTAGTACCATTCTCGGCCTTTGCTAGCGCGCATTGGCAATTCGGCTCGCCACGCTTGGAGCGTTACAACGGTTTCCCGGCCATGGAAATTCAAGGCGCGGCCGCACCAGGCTTTAGTACTGGCCAAGCGATGATTGAGCTCGAACGCTTGCTGAAGCAACTGCCAGCTGGCGTCAGTTATGAGTGGACCGGGATGTCGTATCAAGAACGCTTAAGTGGCGGTAACGCACCGCTGTTGTATGCGCTGAGCTTGCTGGTGGTGTTCTTGTGTTTGGCGGCGTTGTACGAAAGCTGGTCGGTGCCGGTGGCTGTGATGCTGATTGTGCCGCTGGGTATTTTAGGCGCCGTGATCGCCGCCTCTGTTACCGGCAAAGCCAATGATATTTACTTCCAAGTGGGTCTGTTAACCACCGTCGGCTTGGCGGCTAAAAACGCCATTTTAATTGTTGAATTTGCGCTGCAACGAGTCGCGCAAGGCTTGTCCGTGGTTGACGCCGCGGTGGACGCATTACGTCTGCGCTTGCGACCCATTTTGATGACGTCGCTGGCCTTTGTATTTGGTGTTGTGCCGTTGGCGCTGGCGTCGAGTGCCGGTTCAGGCGCGCAAAACGCGCTGGGCATCGCGGTGATTGGCGGCACCTTAGCATCGTCAATCTTGGCCATTGTGTTTGTGCCGCTGTTTTTTGTCTGGGTGCGCCGCCTAACCGGCCAAGCCATCACCAGCGCAACCCGTGATTATCCAGACAACGGCCAAAAGAATACCCAAGACAACGCCAAACCCGACGCAACGACGCAGCATGTGGAGACATCGTTATGAACCTAAACAACCTGCTCAGTCTTAGGACTAAAACCATGCACGCTGGCCGCGGCAACAAACCGGCACGCGTGCAACACGCCGCGCTGACGTTGGCGACGCTGGCGCTGCTTGGTGCTTGTTCGTTGGCCCCCGACTATCAAGCGCCACGCGCTGATATCTCCAATCAATATGCTGCGGATGACGTTGCGGCGGTCGCCGCGCAATCCGCCGAGTTATCGTGGTCGCAATTGGTGCAAGACCCAACATTAGTGGCGCTGATCCACGAAGTGCAACAGCAGCATCGCAGCTTAGAGCAAGCACGATTAACGCTCTCGCAATTAGCTGCACAGGCGGATCAGGCCAACGCCAACCGATACCCTAGCATCGTGGCTAACGCCAATAGCAGCAAACAACGCTTACCGGCAGATCTGTCGGGCACTGGCAGCGCTCGCATCAATCAACAAGCCAGCGTCGGCCTTGGCATCAGCGCCTTTGAATTGGATTTATTTGGCAGTGCGGCCAACCAAGCCGATGCGGCGCGCCAACAGTTTTATGCCGGCCAAGCCAGTACTCGCGCCAGCGAACTGACCATCGCTAGCGCCTTTGTCAGCCAATACCTGACGCTGCAGTTACATCAACAACAGCAACAGTTAGCGGCGCGAACCGCAGACACCTTGCAGCAACGATTGGCCTTGATCAGCGCTCGTGCAGCAGCAGGCTTGGATAACGAGTTAACATTGGCCCAAGCCAAGCGTGAATTTGCGGCCACCCAAGTCAGCCTCGCGCAATACGACAACCTGCTAGCGCAAGATATCCATGCCCTCGAAACCATGCTACGCCGGCCATTGCGCCCTCAGGAATTAGCACGAAGTGGCCAAGCCATCAGTCAGCTAACGCCCGTCGCCGCCGGCATTCCCGCAGCGCTTTTGACCAAACGACCGGATATCATGGCGGCTGAGTATCAGCTCAAAGCCACCCATGCCAATATCGGTGTGGCGCGAGCGGCGTATTTTCCATCGATCCGCCTCACCGCCAGCGCCGGCAGCACATCCAGCGAGTTATCCAACTTGTTTCAAGCCGGTAGCGGCAGTTGGTCGTTCTCGCCGCAAATCAATTTACCGCTGTGGGACTTTGGCGCACGCGCCGCCAATCTTGAACAAGCCACGCTTGCTCGCGATCTTGCAGTGTCTAGCTACCAACAACGTATTGAACAAGCCTTTCGGGAAGTGGCGGATAGCTTAAGCGCTGTGCGCTATGGCAGCATCCAGCTGAAGGCTGCGCAAGATCAACACAGCGCCGCCATGCAGGCCTTACAATTAACGCAACAACGCGAAGCGACTGGCTTAGATAGTGCAATTGCTCGACTGGATGCGCAACGAAGCTGGTATACTGCCGCCGCGCAGCAGTTGCAATACGATGCCGACTTGCAAATCGCTCGTTTAAACTTGTTTAAAGCGTTAGGTGGTGAGCAAAGCGCAAGCAACTAACGCATTTATGCTTGAAACAGAGGCAACGCGGCACTAGCATCGTTGCCTCTGTGGTGAAGTCATGCGCACTGCAGCCGTTTTTTCTGTAGGTCGTCAGTAAGACCCGGAGCCAGTTATGGACACCAAAACCAAACGTCATCCCAATCAGGAGCGTGCCGAGGCACGTCGCCAGCAGGTGTTAACCGCCGCTGCGGAATGTTTCCGCCGCAAGGGCTATCACAGTGCGAGCATGGCAGAAATTTCCAAAACTGCCGGCATGAGCCCTGGCCACATCTATAACTACTTCGTTAGCAAAGACGCCATTATTGAAGCCATTATCGAACAGCAAATGGTGGAGATGTTTGAAGTTTTTGCCAGCTTGCAAGCACGCCCAGGCGTGTTGATTGATGTGATGGTTGCCGGTGCTGCCGATGGTGTTTGCAATAAACTCGACCCTGCACTGGCTTCGTTGAAGTTAGAAATGCTGGCGGAAACGGCTCGCAATGAAAAAATCGCGGGCATGTTACGTTGTGTCGATAGCCAAGCGCGTCAGCGGTTTTTAGCCATTATGCAAAGCGAACGTAGCTTGATCAAAGACCAAGCCGAAGCCGATCTGCAAGCGCGGATCACCGTGATGTTTTCGATGTTTGATGGCTTATTGATCCGCCAAACCCTGCAACCGGGTTTAACCGCCGAGCACGTGATGAGCGCGTTAGGCCCCTGTATTCGAACCTTGTTGTCTCCATTCTCGTCGTAACATCACCTTCGCCCCTTTTCATGTTCCTGCGTCGACCCGGTTGGCTGGTCGACGCGCTTAGTCCCTCTTTTAGCACCTATTAACTGGCAATCGTTGCTGACTCTGCTAGGGTTAAAATTCCCGTTGTGCGCTCAGCTTTTGGTTGACGTGACGTGGTTGATGACAGGTGAAGAGGATTTTCGTAATGGATGCGAATCATGTGGGCACTGCCAGACGCTGGCAACGCCTGTCCAAATTACTGCCACTGCTGCTGGGGCTAGCGATCCTGATGGTCGGTATTGTGATCAGCAGTTGGTTTGCGCGTCAGACGAAACAACAGCAACTCTTTGAAACTGAACAGCAATTAAAAACCGTCACCCAAGAACTTGCTCGTGAAACCCGATTTCGTTTTCAACTGTACCAATATGGCCTGCGTGGATTACGTGGCCATGTATTAACCGCAGGCGAAAGCCTAAACGCAGAGAGCATCCGCAGATATCACAGCACCCGCAATATCGATAGCGAATTTCCGGGGGCTCACGGTTTTGGCTTTATCCGGCGAGTGGCCGATGGTCAACTCACCGACTTTGTGCAATCGCATCAAGAGCGTGATCAATCGTCAATTGAAATCAAGCAGTTAAGCCCACATCACGCTGAGCATTTTATTATTGAATACATTGAGCCCTTGGCAAAAAATGCGCCGGCACAGGGCTTGGATATCGGTTCAGAACCAAACCGCCGACAGGCGGCGATCCGCGCCTTAGAGTCTGGCGAGCCGCAATTGACTGCGCCGATCACGCTCGTGCAAGCGATGGGCAAACCGCAACGCGGTTTTTTGATGCTAATGCCCATCTACCAAAGTTGGGCTACCCCAGCATCAGTGCCAGAGCGTTGGCAACAGGCGATTGGCTGGAGCTACGCGCCACTCATCATCGATGAGATCCTCACACCTTTGGCATTTTCTCGCAGCAGTTTAGGCGTTCGCCTGCAAGACATCACTGACGAGACGCCGCTGGAGTTTTACCGGCAAACCATGGACCACCCCATCACCTTGCAACAGAGCGAGATCTTGCAGGTGTTTGGCCGAGTCTGGCAGCTGGATATTCAAGCCTATCCCGAATTTTTCCATCAAATGCATACGGTGCAATCCAGTCATGTGTTAAGCCTGGGTTTGTTCTTTAGCGGTTTAGCCGCCATCTTGGCCGTGACGATCGTGTCGTTTTGGCAAACCCGTACCGAAGCGTTTAATCGTCGAGAGTTGTTGGCCACCATTGTGGATACGGCGCAGGATGCCATTATCGGCCAAGACCTGCAGGGCCGTATTACCAGCTGGAATCAAGGCGCGACCGATACCTTTGGCTATCAAGCACAAGAGGCCATTGGCAGAACCGTTGCCGAACTGTTAGTACCCGACGACTTAATGCACGAAGAAACAGCTATTTTAACACGCTTACAACAGGGCGAACGCACCGAACAATTCAGCACCCAACGTCAGCATAAAAATGGCCAACGTCGCGAGGTGTTGGTCAACGTCACGCCCGTGCGAAATAGCCAAGGGCACATTATTGGCGCGTCAAAAATTCTACGCGATATCACAGAGTTACGGATGGTCGAACAGCATCGTAATCAACTGCATGTGTTGCTGGAACGCCTGTTAAATGCCGCGTCTGGCATCTTGATCATCACGTCAGACGCCTGTGGTCAAATCCAACTGGCAAACCAAGGTGCCGCCAGGTTGTTGGGCTATTCGCTGAATCAATTGCAGCATAGCTCGCTGGCCGATTTAATGTTGGATGACGAACGTCCGCTGTGGGCGGATATGCTTGACCGAGCCACCGCCGACTCAGTGGTGACCGAACGTGTGAAGTTGCAAAAACGGGATGGCCAAAGTTTTCCGGCGCTACTGACACTGACCACCATGGTGAATCCGGATGGGATCCGCAGTGGCTTCTTGTTATTGGCCACAGATATGACGTTGCAAGAACACGACCAACGACAAATGACCCAAATGCGCGATCAGCTCTCGATGGCAGCGCAAGTGGCACATATGGGCGTGTGGACTTGGGATCTCACCACCGATGATTTATGGTGGAATGATCAAATGTTCGCCATTTACGACTACCCGCGTAGCTTGCAACACGTCGGTGTGAAGTTATCGCATTTTCAACAGCGTGTTCATCCTGACGATGCCGCCAATGTACAGCAACAGACCGAAGCTGCTATTGCCGGCACGGCCGATTTTGAAGTGATGTTTCGGATCATTACCCCCAAAGGGGACGTGAAATACATTTTGGCAGGCGCCGAGTTTGAGCGGGATGACACAGGTAAACCGCTGCGAATGACTGGCATTAATCTTGATATTACCGGTCGATATCTGTTGGAGCAGCAACTAAGGCAAGCCTTGGAGCAAGCCGATGCCGCCAACCAAGCCAAATCCCACTTTGTCGCCAATATCAGCCATGAAATTCGCACCCCGATGAATGCCGTGCTTGGCATGTTGCAATTGATGGCGCGTACCGATCTGGCGCCCAAACAGCAAGATTACGTGCAAAAAGCACAACAAGCCGCCTCATCATTGCTTGGATTGTTAAATGACATTTTAGATTTTTCCAAACTTGAAGCCGGCAAGTTTGAACTCGAGCATGGCTTGCTGGATGTGGATGATGTGTTGCAAGAACTGGCGGTTATTTTGGCAGGTAATCATCAAAACCCGCATGTTGACCTGATTTTTGAACTGCCAGCCAATTTAACCATGCAACTCAGTGGCGACCGCCTGCGACTGCTGCAAGTGTTGGTCAACCTCTGTGGCAACGCGTTAAAGTTCACCGAACGTGGTCATGTCAGGCTGGAATTGCAATACAGCACGCTGGGCCAACAAATGGAGTTGCAGTTTGCGGTACGTGATACCGGCATAGGCATTGAGGCGAGTGCGTTACCGCAGATCTTTGATGGCTTTCGACAAGCCGAAGCATCGACCAGCCGTCGCTTTGGCGGTACCGGACTTGGTCTTGCCATCAGTGCTCGTTTGGTCGAACTGATGGGCGGCCAGCTGCATGTTGACAGTCATCAAGGCCAAGGCAGCTGCTTCTCGTTTCGCATTCGCTTGGATGTATTACGGCCGCCAGCGCCGCAAAGCAGCAAGGTCAAGCAGCCACCGTTTTGGTTTTGTTCCCTCAATGATTCCACTGCAGCGCCCATTCGCAGTTGGCTGCAAGCGTTCCAAGCGACAGCAGTCCCTTTGGCTTGGCCCGATGTCAGTCAAGGTATGTTGCCGCGAGGTCCTGGTCGATTTTTATTAATCTGCCAAGCGCACCAACCAACAGCCCAAGAATTAAAACGCTTGGCGGGGCAATGCGCGATGTTGCAATTGGAGCTGACGTTGTTATGCCCATCCTGCCGCCATGACATTTGGGATCTGTCACTGCCTGGGGTCACCAGTATCAATTTGCCGCTGACGCCGCAACAACTGCTGCAATGGCTTGAACCGTCTGGGGCGCATAAGACACATCCAACCTTGCAACAACCTCTGCATGGTTTACGACTGTTGCTAGTCGAAGACAATTTGTTAAACCAACAAGTGGCTGCGGAATTATTAAGGTCGGTTGGCGCCCATGTCGATGTGGCAAGCGATGCGGTGGCTTGCCTGCACTATATTTCACATCAAGCTGCCCCCGATTTGATATTGATGGATGTACAAATGCCTGGCATGGATGGCATGGAAGCCACACGTCAATTGCGCCAGTTACCCGGTGGACGCACCATTCCTGTGATCGCCATGACCGCCAACGTGACTCGTCAAGATCAACAAGAATGTCTTGCCGCCGGCATGGATGACTTTTTACCAAAACCTATTCATTTGCATTTGCTGGTGCAAAAGATCCGGCATTTGTGTCCAGTGCTGGATACCAATGCCATGCCCATCGAGCCTGTGCCAACAGTCGCCACCTTAGAACCTTTTGGTGAATTGCTGTCGCGTTTTGGCCATCAAAGTTCATTATTACGCCAAACCATCAGCCAATTCGGTCGCGAAAGTCGTCGCCTGTATCAATTGGCGGAACAGGCGCTACAACAACGCGATCAAGCGCAACTGGCCAAGCAATTACACACCCTGCGCGGCGTTGCCAGCACCTTGGGAGCTCGGCATCTCAGCCAGCACATTTTGCTGATCGAACAACAGCTGCGGCAACATATCCTACCGCCCCCTGCCGCCTTTGAACGATTGTTGCCGCTGATTGACCAAACAGACTTAGAACTGCAGCAGTTACAACGTGAATTACCAGACGAGGCCGTCAGCAGGCTGGTTCAGCCGCAAACGCCGCAGGCATCGTCAGCCCAACTGCGCTCTGAGCTACGGAGCTTACTGCAAGCCCACAATATGCAAGCGCTGGCGCTGCTCACTCAACTGCAGTCCCATCTCGAACCCTTGCACTATCAACAATTGGATAGCTTGTTGCAACAACTCAAATTTGATGAGGCGCTGTTGCTATTAGACAGCATGGAGTCTGTGTAATGGACCACAAATCACCTTGGCCAGTACAGGGCAATGAAAAACCTCGGGTGTTGGTGGTGGACGATGATACAACCGCCGTCAAACTGTTATTCCAATTACTGCAAAGCGAATGCGAGCTGTACTTTGCACTACGGGCTGTAGACGCGCTGCCGCGCGCGGCGGAACTCAAACCGGACTTGATTGTACTGGATGTGGTGATGGACCAGCTCGACGGCTATGAGATCTGCACCGCGTTAAAAGCCGATCCCCAGCTGTGTGATATCCCCGTGGTGTTTATCACCTCGCATTTTGACGCCACTGATGAAGCTCGTGGCTTTAGCTGTGGTGCTGTCGACTTTATTCACAAGCCCATCAATCCCACGGTCACCTTGGCCCGCATCCGCACCCAACTCAAGTTAAAGCAACAAGCCGATTTATTACGGCGGTTATCGATGATTGACGGCTTGACCGGTCTTGCCAATCGCCGACATTTTGATGTGCAATTGCAAGCAGAATGGCGACGTTGTCTGCGATTAAAACGCCCGTTAATGTTGGCAATACTGGACATCGACTGGTTTAAACAATATAACGATTGTTACGGCCATCTGGCTGGCGACGATTGTATCCGCACCGTGGCACGCTTACTGCGGCAAAGTTGTGGCCGCCCAGCCGACTTAGCCGCACGTTATGGCGGGGAAGAATTTGTGCTGTTGTTACCCGAAACCGAGCACGCCGGCGCCATGTACATCTTGACCGATTTGTTAGCCCAGCTTGATGCCCAATCCCTGCCACATGCCCGTTCTAGTTATGGTGTGGTGTCCGTCTCCGTGGGCTTGTGTGGTGGGGTTCCAACAGACGCTAGCTCCCCCATGCAGTTGCTTGCTCAAGCCGACCAATTGCTGTATCGCGCCAAACAACAAGGCCGCAAACAAATCTGCTGTGCTGATGAGGCCAGCGTGGGCAGCTCGCCCACCAGCCAAACCGTGAACCCCGAGCAGGCTGACCCGCAGCCACACGCCTTGCCATCCTCTTTAGACAACAGCTGTTCGTAGCGACACCTGCTAGAAATAGCGCCGAATTTGTAAGCGCAGCGCTCGAGGTTCTAGCGGGTGCAGGTGGATATCCTCCTGCGCATTTGCTTCGCTCGCCAGCTGCGATGTATAGGCATAACTCATATCCGCATCACGACTGTTCAGCAGATTGAGTAATTCCACTTGCCATAACCATTGCTGCAGATGCCAGGTCAGTTGTGCATTAACCTGATTACTGGCCCCAGACTGATACTGCCCCAAACTATCTAAGCGCCGTCCAGCAATGTGGCGATGTTGCAAACTCCATAACCACTGGTCGGAAGGCGCATAACGCACACCGACCGTCACGACCAAGGGCACTGCCCCTTCCACCGCCGATCCCTCGGCTGCCATCTCGTCATCGGCCACGCCTTGGTCAATGGCACTGTCGTTATAACGCGCGTTAGACCAGGCGATGTGCAGGTCGTATTGCCAGTCGTTTTGCCAATAAAAACTAGAAAATTCTATGCCATGGCGTGTTGATGCTCGACTAGGCTCATTGCTGCCGGCATCGCCAACGTACTTTAATTCTGAATCCAGCCCCAGCTGCCATACCGCCAGCGACAGATTCAGCCCCTGCTGCGCATGCCATTGCCGATAGAAGCGACTACCAATTTCGGCGCCTTGGGTACGCACTAACATGGGCACGGCGCTGAATGGCTGGTCGCTACTTGGGTCTGGTTGTGTTACCACGCCACGGGCGTCGTTGGAATGAAAGGCTTGGCCGAAAGCACCATAGAGGCTCCAATCCTCTGTCAAACTGTACCCGAGGCTGGTTTTCAAGGATGGCAATTGGTCGGATGCATCGCCGCTATGCTGTGCCAACGCACTGCGGTTGGTCATTTGCATCGCATCCAGCCGAACACTGCCCTGCCACAACAAGCGCTCTGTCCATGCTCGCTCAAGCGCCACGTACACAGCTTGCGAGCGTTGCTCGACGTGATCCTGCCGTACCGTGTTCAAGCGTTGCCGCTGCGAGGTTTGGTACAAACCAACATTGCCTATGTCATCCTGCTGCAACTGCAAGCCAAGCCGTAGCAGCCAATCGGCGAGTTCGAGGCGCTTTTCCACATTCCCACCCCATGCGGCGCGATCATCGGCTTGTTCGAATTGATCGCCCCGGATCGGATCAGCAAGGAAATAGCTAAAATTGGACCAAAGTTGCAGGCGATGTTGCAGATAATAGGCCGACAACTGCAGATCGCTGCGTTTGAAATTGAACGACACGCTTTGGCGACGACTGTCGCCACCACTGCTTGGGTCGACGGTGTCAAACAAGTCCAGCTCACCCCGCTGCACCGCTCGTAGCGGCAATTGATCTGCGGCGTGCCACCGGTTTTGATAACTCATCAACATGACGCTTAGACTACCCGCCGCCCACGGCTGGCTGTAACGCAACAAGGCTGAATGTTTGTCGACATCTTCCTCGACATTGCGCCACGGACCGTCATAGCCTTGGATCTCCAGCCCACCGAGCAAATTGCCTGCGCCAAGCCGAGTATCGCCCTTCGCCAGCAGCCGCTGATAACCAAAACTGCCACCTGACAAGGCTAGGCTATCGCGCGTTAGGTTTTGTACCGCCAGTTGCACACTACCGGCAGCCGAAAAATCGCCGGCCTCAGCGCTGTATGGGCCTTTTTGATAGCTCAGTTGTTGCAGCAATTCGGGGATGACAAAGTTTAAGTCGGTGTAGCCTTGACCATGGCCATGGCTGCGTTGATTCAGCGGCATGCCATCTAGGCTCACCGCAAAATCGGTGCCGTGATCAAGGTTAAAGCCACGTAAAAAGTATTGATTGGCCTTACCGCTGCCACTGTGTTGGGTCACCACCATGCCTGGGATGGTTGATAACACATCACCGGGGCGTTGCAGCGCCATCTGCGCGAGATCGGCATTGCCAACCAAGCCGCTGGAGGCCGTATTGCTGCTCAATCGGCTATCTTGTCGTAATCCGCGAACCTCAATTTGTTCCAGCGAATGATTTGGATCTGCCGATGCATGCAGGCTGCTGACGATGAGAACAACCAATGCCCATGGGTGAAGATAAGCCGCCAACGCCGCCCGAGTGCGATGCTGACACTCAATTGCCACAGATGAATGTCTGCGATGAATAAAATACTGCTGCACACGACAACCCTTGCTTGAAACCACTTCGCCGCACCTCAAGCCAAGCGTAGGACGCACGGCCGCGCTCACGCTTGGTCTTGGTTTACACTTGGGCTGGGCGAAAAAAATGCCCTAGGCTACCATAATCAAGGGCCGCCGGAATGGCGCTTAACTCAGCGCTTGCCGCGATCAACGAATTTGTCCGCGCCTCGCTTCCATGCATAAGAGTCCCTGCACAAAGGTCCATACACCACATCCAGCTTTAACAGACGTAGCAAGGTGACATCGGCCGCTAGTGTCTGCTGCACAAGCCTGTTAGGCTAGAGGAAAATGGAGCCGCTCTGTGTGGCTCTGTGTTTGTTCCCTTGGTTTTAGGCTGCCAATGCTCGATAGCGACTTGTTGTACCCCGAACAATTGGGCCACATCTTACTGTTGTTGCTCACACCACCAGCGCTCATGATGACACTCTGGCATATCGTCTATGTTTTCAAGCGACGTCACTCGTTATGGCACACCTTTGGTTCATTGCTCATAAACCTGTTACTCGGAACTAGTATTGCCATCCTCGTGCTGATGGAAGTGCCGCATTGGCAAGGTCACCTCGCGGCGACAGACCTTCGCCTCTTTGGGATCCACATCACGGTATGGCCGTTTGGTGTGCTGTGTTATGCCATCAGTTCAGCGTTAGCGATGGGTTGGCTGATGTTGGCGAGTAAGGCCCGCGTTGCGAACATAGACTGAGAACGATGATTTTTCCACCACCAACCGTCATAAGCACTTTAATAAATCTTTGCAAAACAGACACTTCAAAGCCGCTGAAAATTAATCTGCCGACCATTCAAACCTTTTCTTCATAAACACCCACTCACTTTATATCGTTCCGTAATCGCCCGTTGCCCATCGGTGCCGGTGGTGCCCCTTTAAAGTGATAACCCAGATGAAAATTGCTGATACCAGTGGCCAAGATGAAGTGCTGGCCAAGCCTCGTTCTCGTCAACCTAAGATGTTCATTGCCGTTGCCATCGGTTTATTGATTGGTGCTGTTGTCTGGTTCGCGCCGGCGGCGCAGCGCTGGTCAAGTAGCGATCTGTCGGTGCCGCGCGAGCGGGTGCGTATCGACACCGTGGCGAGCAAAGACTTCACCCGCGATATCGCGGCGCAAGGGCAAGTGGTGGCGGCGGTCAGCCCGAAAATGTACGCGCCGGCCGATGGCACTGTGTCGCTGCTACTCGATGCCGGCACGCAAGTCAGCGTCGGTCAGGTGCTCGCCATCATCGACAGCCCCGAGCTCACCAACAAGTTGCAGCAAGAACAAGCCACCTTGTTTAGCCTGCAAACCAGTTACGACCGACAAAAGATCCTGTCGCGCAAGCAACAAGTGGCCGATCAAAAAGCCATTGATATCGCGCAAGTGGCGCTGACCACCGCCGATCGCGAGCAGCGCCGGGCCGAGCAAGCTTATAAGGTGCAGGCAATCAGCCAGCTGGACTTTGAAAAAGCCAATGACGATTTAGACACCGCCAAAGTGCAGCATCGGCACGCGCTGGAAGACGCCAAACTCAACAAAGAAAACCTCGATTTTGAAGTGCAAGCGCTGGCGCAAGCACTGGATCGGCAACGTTTATTGGTCGCCGATTTCCAGCGCCAAGTCGACTCATTGACCATGCGCTCGCCGGTCAATGGTTTGCTTGGCAACCTGGCGGTGGAAAACAAAACCTACGCGGCCAAAAACACGCTGATTTTATCGGTGGTGGATTTAAGTCACTTCGAAGTGGAAGTGGCAGTGCCAGAAAGTTATGCCAACGATTTGTCGATAGGTTTGCCGGTAGAGATCAGCGTTGATAGTCAAAACTACGCCGGTAAGCTCGTGACTATTTCGCCAGAAGTGTTTGAAAACCAAGTGAAAGGCCGCGTGCGCTTTAGCGCCGACCAACCGGCTAGCTTGCGGCAAAACCAACGCTTATCGACCCGTATCGTGCTGGAGCAGCGGCAAAACGTGCTGCAAGTGCCGCGCGGTCAATTCCTCGATGCCAGTAACGGTCGCTACGCCTATGTGGTGCGCGACAAGGTTGCGGTGAAAACCCCCATCACCACAGGCGCGCGCAGTATCAATGCGGTTGAAGTGCTGCAGGGGCTCAAAGCCGGCGATCAGATCATCACCTCAGGCACCGACATCTTTAAAGATGCCAACACAGTGCAACTGAATTAACTCGTTGAACGATACCAACAGCGGCCACGCCGACCAAGGACTTCCCCATGCTAGAAATGCGTAAAATTTGCAAATCATTTGCCACCGACAACGTCATCACCCACGCCTTGCGTGGCATTGATTTAACCCTCAATGAAGGTGATTTTGTCAGTGTTACCGGGCCATCGGGTTCTGGCAAAACCACCTTCTTAAACATCGCCGGTTTGCTTGAAAGCCCGACCAGCGGCGAATACTTGCTCGATGGCGAAGACATCAGCAAGCACAACGACAAAGGCCGCAGCTTGCTGCGTAACCAAAAGATTGGCTTTATTTTTCAAAGCTTTAATTTAATTCCAGATTTAAACCTGTTCGACAACGTCGACGTGCCGCTGCGTTATCGCGGCTTTAACAGTAGCGAGCGCAAACAACGCATCGAATACCATTTAGAGCAAGTGGGCTTGGCGTCACGGATGAAACATCTGCCCAGCCAACTGTCGGGTGGGCAACAACAACGGGTAGCGATCGCCCGCGCCTTGGCCACCTCGCCACGCTTTTTATTAGCTGACGAACCGACCGGTAACTTGGATTCGTCCATGGCGCAATCAGTGATGGCGCTGCTGGAGGACATCAACGCCAAAGGCACCACCATTTTGATGGTCACCCACGACATGGCCCTCGCCAAGCGCGCCAAACGCCAAGTGTTTATCAAAGACGGCTTTATCGAAGAGCTGACAGCCGCGCCAGTACTGGCTGCGGTGTAAGGAGCAGTCATGTTTAGCTACTACTTAAAACTGGCGTGGCTGTCGAGCAAACGCACGTGGGGCATGAGCCTGCTGATGATCTTGGCCATCGCGTTGGGCATTGGCGCCGCCATGACCACCATTACCGTGAACTATTTAATGTCGTCCAATCCTATTCCGCATAAAAGCGACCAGCTGTATTACGTGCAATTGGACAACTGGGACCCGCATCAGCCGTATTTTGACAATGGCGATCCACCAGAACAAATCAGCTTTCGCGACGGTATGGCGCTGCTTAATGCTGGCAAAGCTAAACGCCAAGTGTTGACCACCGGCGTGGTTGGGGTGATTGAACCAAGCGGCGAGCACAGCAAAGAGTCCTTGCCGTTTCAAGCGCAAGGCCGGGTTGCTAGCGCCGACTTTTTTGCCATGTTTGACGTGCCGTTTGTCTATGGTGCCGGTTGGGACCAACAAGCCGACAGCCGCAAAGACCGCGTGGTGGTGCTGAGCCAAACCCTGAATGACCGTTTGTTTGGTGGCCAAGACTCCACCGGCAAATCGGTGCGTTTAGCCGGCAAAGACTTTCGGGTTGTCGGCGTGATTAAACGCTGGCAACCCAACCCACGGTTTTACGACATCAGCACCGGCGCTTTCCAAGACACCGAAGAGTTTTTTGCGCCGATAGGCCTGATCACCGAGCAAATTCTGCAGCAGTCCGGCAATAACAACTGCTGGAAACCGGTCGACTCGGGCTATCAAGCTTATTTGGATTCGGAATGTGTCTGGCTGCAATTTTGGGCCGAACTGCCGTCGCATGCCGACGTGGCGCAATATCAAAGCTTTATCAACGCCTACGCCGAAGAGCAGCACAAGCTGGGTCGTTTTGCCCGCCAAAACAATAACAAATTAAGCGACGTGATGACCTGGCTGGAGCAGCGCCATGTGGTGTCTGAAGACGCCAATATGATGATGGCGATGGCCTTGATGTTTTTGCTGGTGTGTTTGCTCAATACCGTCGGCTTACTGCTGGCGAAATTCTTAAGCAAAGCCGGTGAAATTGGCGTGCGCCAAGCCTTAGGCGCGAGTCGCAGCGACTTGTTTTTGCAGCATTTAGTCGAAGCCGGTTGTATTGGCTTGTGCGGCGGCGTGTTGGGGCTTGGCCTGGCGTATTTGGGTTTAAACGCGGTGCAAAACATGTATGGCGATTGGATCAAAGACTTAGCGCAGCTGGATGTCACTATGGTGCTTTGCGCCATTGCGCTCGCCATTGGTTCAAGCATTCTGGCCGGTGTATACCCGACGTGGCGGGCATGCCAAGTGCAGCCATCGCAACAATTAAAAAGCCAATAAGGAGCCTGTGATGTTAGAACTCGGACCTATCCTGCGCGCCTTGCTGCGCAACAAAATCGGCGCCTTATTAATCGCGCTACAAATTGCGCTGACCTTGACCATTATGGTCAATGCCATCTACATGATGCAGCAGCGCTCGACCCAAATGGCGCGGCCCAGCGGCGTCGATGAAGCCAACACCTTTTACCTGACCAATACGATTTTTGCGCAAAACTACCCGCAACAAGCCAATTTGGCGCGCGATTTAGACCAGATCCGCAAAACGCCGGGCGTGGTGTCGGCTACCCAAATCAACGCGATTCCACTGAGTGGCGGCGGTTGGTCGATGGCCTTTCAAACCCAGCCGGGCGAAGGCTTGGACACGGTCGGCAGCGCCATTTATTTTGTCGACGAACAGGGTATCAAAGCGCTTGGCGTTGAACTTATCGCCGGGGAAAACTTCGCCCCTAGCGATATCAGCTGGCGTGGTGACGACAACAACGACTGGCCGGCCAAGCTGATTGTCAGCCAAGCCCTCGCCATCAAACTGTTTGGTGATGTGCAAAGTGCGGTTGGTAAAACCATCTTTATCAACAACACCGAACCTATGACCATCACAGGCGTGGTAAAAACCTTGCAATCGCCGTGGAGTGGCTGGGGCGATACCGAGCACGCCGCACTGGTACCGCAACAGCTAGAAAGCAAAAGTTCGCGGATTTTTATTCGCACCGAACCGGGCCGCCGCGACGAGCTGATGCCGCAACTGGAAAAAATGCTGGCTGATAGCGACAAGCAGCGGATCATCCGCAATGTCAAAACCATGGCCGATACGCGACTGGAGAGTTATCGCGAATCGCGGGCGACCAATCAGATTTTATTGGTAGTGGTGGTCGTACTGACGCTGATCACGGCGTTTGGCATCGTCGGCTTGGCCATGTTTAGTATCAATCGCCGCACCCGGCAAATCGGTACGCGCCGCGCGCTAGGCGCCACCCAAGGCCAGATCATGCGTTATTTTATGCTGGAAAATTTACTGATCAGTAGCGCAGGAGTGCTGCTCGGTGCCATCGGCGCCGTGGCTTTAAATATCTGGTTGGTCAGCACCTACAGCCTAAGCCCGATTGGCCCTGGCCTGATTATCACCGGCGTGATTGCACTGTTAATAGTCGGCCAACTGGCAGTCGGTTACCCAGCACTGCAAGCGTCCCGCATCTCACCAGCCACCGCAACCCGCGGTCGCGCGTAACGCTTCACTAAGCTCTCTGGACGCACCATGCTGGGTTAGATGGTGCGTTTTTTATTGTGCGATCAGCCTCATCGGTATGGTTTTATGGTGTTTCGACTGGCAATCAGGTGAAGAATTGAGGGGGAATAGACGTTTAATCTACTCAAAATATGAGGTGATTAGCACAGTGATTCGCCTCATTCGGTGTTTTTGCGGCGGGCGCGGTTTTTGGGTTTATAAAACTTATTTCGCCTTAGGGGCGGGCGTAGGTTCGCACGCTGGTTTTGCTGTTCTATAAAACTTATTTCGCCTTGGCGTCGGGCATGTTTGCCTGCTAGCAGGCTTTGGTTTCGCGCGCTGGTTTTTGATTGAGTTTTTAATTGATTTTCGCCTTAGCGGCGGACTTGTATATAAAACTTATTTCGCCTACGCGGCGAGCTTTTTAAAAGCTTTCGGCGTTGCCGAGGTACTTTCTTTGCTGGCAAAGAAAGTACCCAAAGAAACCAGCCCCGGGATCGCTCGAAAGCCCGCTAAAAAATTCGCTCGCCAAGGCGCCGGCATAACTCGGCTCGCGCTACCGTCGCGAGCCTCGGACATATGCCGTCTTAAAACCTTGGCAAACGATTTTTTAACGGCTCGCTTTACGGGGCGGCAAGAGCAACCGCGAAGATCAAACAGCTAAAACAATTGACCTTCAGTAATCGTCCCGCGGCTTTTCGCCGTTAGGGCCGCGTAAAGTGAGCCTGCCGAAAACAAGTGACCAAGGTTTTAATCATGCCTCGAAAAGACACATATGTCCCAGTCTCACTCGATACAGGGGAAACACATGTCAAAACTAACCCCATTCACCGCTCCAAAACGCGGCTACCGCTTGTCGCTGTTGGGGTCCCCGTAAAGCGAGCCTGTCGAAAACGAGTGGCCAAGGTTTTAAAACGGCGTATGTCTGAGCGGGCCGACGGTAGCGGCACGCGAGTTACGCCGTTGCCTTGGACGCTTGAATTTCGACAGGGCTTTCGAGCGATCCCGGGGTCGCCTTTTCTTTGGTGACTTTCTTTTGGCGAAGCAAAAGAAAGTTACGCCTGCGGCAGCATGCACGCTCGCCGCAAAGGCGAAAATCATTTAGAAAAAAACAAAACCAGCGTGCGAAAAAAAACCGAGCTCTAGGCTCGGCTTTTCCAACTCACTGACCAACTCGACTCGTTAAAACAAGTCGCTGAGTAGCGCGTCATCGACGCGATTGGCCAGCGTCACTTGCAGTTTCGGCGTGCGGGCCATTTCTCGGCGGATGGCGAAATCGGCTTCGTTGTTGCGGGCCCAGCTGCGGCGGGCGATGCCGTTGTTGACGTCAAAGAACAACATCGACTTTAACCGTGCGGATGCCTCAAGTGAGCCATCGAGCAACATGCCAAAACCGCCGTTCATCACCTCGCCCCAGCCGACGCCGCCGCCGTTGTGGATAGACACCCAGGTCGCGCCGCGGAAGCTGTCGCCGATGACGTTGTGAATCGCCATGTCGGCGGTAAAGCGGCTGCCGTCATAGATATTGGAGGTTTCACGAAACGGCGAATCGGTGCCGCTGACGTCGTGATGGTCACGGCCAAGGACTACAGGGCCAATCTCGCCACGGGCAATGGCCTCGTTGAAGGCCTGGGCGATTTCGGCGCGGCCTTGTGCGTCAGCGTACAAAATCCGCGCTTGCGAGCCGACCACCAGCTTGTTTTGCTTGGCGTCTAAAATCCAGGTGATGTTGTCTTGCATCTGCTGCTGAATTTCTTCCGGTGACTCTTGCATGATGCGCTGTAAAACCTGTGCCGCAATGGCGTCGGTTTTGTCCAAATCCTCCGGCTTGCCAGAGGTACAAACCCAGCGGAACGGGCCAAAGCCGTAGTCAAAACACATAGGGCCCAAAATATCTTGCACGTACGACGGGTATTTAAAATCGATACCGTTTTGCGCCATCACGTCGCCGCCCGCGCGGGAGGCTTCTAATAAAAACGCATTGCCGTAGTCAAAGAAATAGGTGCCTTTGGCGGTGTGTTTGTTGACGATCGCCGCGTGGCGCTTCAGCGTCTCTTGCACCTTGGCTTTAAACAGCTCTGGTTCTTCGCGAATTAAGCGATTGGCTTCGTCGTAACTGACACCCACCGGGTAATAACCGCCCGACCATGGGTTGTGCAACGAGGTTTGATCCGAGCCTAAATGCACAAAAATATTTTCGGCATCAAAGGCTTCCCACACTTCGACTACGTTGCCGATAAAGGCAATCGACACCACTTCTTGTTGTGCTTGCGCTTGTTTGACACGGGCGATCAGCGCCGGCATCGAATCGATTAACTCATCGACCCAGCCTTGTTGATGGCGCTTGGTCGCGGCTTTTGGATTCACTTCGGCGCACACCGTAATGCAGTTGGCGATGTTGCCGGCTTTGGGCTGCGCACCGCTCATGCCACCAAGGCCAGCGGTTAAAAAGATTTTGCCTTTTGGCGTGTCGCCTTTGGGCAGCACTTTGCGAAACGCATTCATCACGGTGATGGTGGTGCCGTGTACTATGCCTTGCGGGCCAATGTACATAAACGACCCTGCGGTCATTTGACCGTATTGCGTCACGCCCAACGCGTTAAACCGCTCCCAGTCGTCCGGTTTGGAATAATTCGGGATCATCATGCCGTTGGTCACGACGACGCGCGGCGCTTCCTTGGACGATGGGAACAAGCCCATCGGGTGGCCCGAATACATGTGCAGCGTTTGGTCTTCGGCCATCTCGCTTAAGTACTTCATGGTTAAGCGATATTGCGCCCAGTTTTGAAACACAGCACCGTTGCCGCCGTAGGTGATCAGCTCTTCTGGGTGCTGCGCGACTGCAGGGTCTAAGTTGTTGTCGATCATCAACATAATGGCCGCAGCTTGTTGGCACTTGGCTGGGTAGTCGCTAATTGGCCGCGCCTTGATGGCGTAGTCTGGCTTAAAGCGGTACATGTAAATGCGGCCGAAGTCATTGAGTTCGCGCGCAAATTCCACCGCCAGTTCCGCATGCCATTCGGTCGGGAAATACCGCAGCGCGTTACGCACCGCCAGCTGTTTTTCAGCCTTGCTCAGAATGTCTTTGCGCTTCGGTGCGCGGTTAGCATCCTGCGGATAGGGTTTTACCGCGGGCAGCACGCTTGGAATGCCTTCGGCGATTTGTTGTTGCAATGTCAGCATCATCTGGCCCTTCCCTTAGTTTGACTCTGTGCTTGTGGCAAATTCGACGTGAAACGCTTGGCTACGCACCAAGTTGATCATCGCGTCGATATCCGGTTTGAGCAGGCGGTCTTCTTCGAGTTTTGCCACTTTAGCGCGGATAATCGCATGATTTTCTTCGATTAAATCAGAGCAGGTGTTCGGGCGGCGGAAGTCGATCGCTTGCGCGGCGTACATCAGTTCGATGGCCAAAATCTTCTCTAAGTTACCCAAAATTTGGTTCAGTTTACGACCTGAAATACTGCCCATCGACACGTGATCTTCTTGGCCCATCGAGGTTGGCACGCTGTCGGCTGACGGCGGGAAACACAAGGATTTGTTTTCAGTCACCAGTGCCGCCGTGGTGTATTGCGGGATCATCATGCCCGAGTTCAAGCCGCCAGCTTTGGTGAGCAGGCGCGGTAAACCGTGCAGGCCCTCGAGCAGCAGGTAACAACGACGATCGGAGATATTGCCAAGCTCGGCGGCGGCAATCGAGGTGTAATCCAGCACCATCGCCAGCGGTTGGCCGTGGAAACCACCGCCCGACAGCGCTTCTTCGCTGCTAATGACAATTGGGTTGTCGGTGACTGAGTTCATCTCAATCTCGACCAGCTGTTTTAAATGGGCAAAGGCGTTACGCGAGGCGCCATGCACCTGCGGGATACAGCGCAGCGAATATGGGTCTTGCACGCGGGCACAACCGGTGTGCGAGGCCATGTTGTGCGAATCTTTAAACAAACGGCGCATCCGCGCTGCCACTTCGATATTACCCGGGAATGGCCGGATTTGGTGCAGCTCAGGGCGAAACGGCGAACCACTGCCTTGCATGCCCTCGATACTCATGGCGCCAGCAACGTCTGCTAAATCCAGCAGGTATTGCATCTTGGTCAGCGCCGTGATGCCGTGCGACAAAATAAATTGGGTGCCGTTAATCAGACCCAAGCCTTCTTTGGCTTGCAGCTCCAGTGGCGCTAAACCGTGTGCAGCAAGCGCTTGCGCCGCTGGCACTAACTCTTTGCTGTCGCCTTTACCCCAAAACTCGCCTTCACCAATCAGCGGCAGGAACAAATGCGACAACGGCGCTAAGTCGCCTGACGCACCTACCGAGCCTTGTTCTGGCACCACCGGAATTAAATCCAGCTCGATAAACTTCAGCATCCGCTCCACCACTTCTAAGCGTACCCCGGAAAAGCCTTGGCTTAACGCGTGCACTTTGGTGATCAGCATCAGTTTAGAAATGGCTTTGGCAATAGGTTCACCAACCCCCACCGCATGGGTGATCAGCAGGTTTTTTTGCAGTAACGCCGTTTCCGCGGGCGAAATTTGTGTGTCACACAAGGGGCCAAACCCAGTGTTGATGCCATAAATGGCTTTGCTCGAGGCCGCCATTTTGTCGACGCAAGCGCGGCTTTGGTTAATTTTGGCTTTGGCTTGGTCGTTTAACTCAGCCGCAATACGGCCATTAGCAATGCCGTTGACGGTCGCTAAATCTAACTGGTCGATGCCGTAATAAAACGTCATGGAAGGCTCCTGATGCAAAAGGGTGCACACGGGTGCAAGGATAAAAGTGCTGGGCATGGGCCCATTGAGTATGACCTGCATGCTAGCTTGCGCGAGTTGTTTTATAAATAGATAATAATCGTAGCTTATTCCGGTTTTATCGAACTAAATAAGTCACATCGTCGCTTTAACACAAGGAGCCCCCATGCAAGTGCAAGATGTTGATTTACGGCTGCTGCGCATTTTTGTCACCATTGTGGAATGCGGCGGTTTGTCGGCGGCCGAGTCGCGGCTCAATATCGGCCGCTCGACCATTAGCGCGCATCTGTCCGATTTGGAAATTCGCTTGGGGCTGACGCTGTGTAAACGCGGCCGCAGCGGCTTTGAATTGACCGACGCCGGGCGCATCACCTACCAAGCCTCGCTGGATTTATTACAACAATGCGAGACGTTCGCCAGCACAGTCGCCGGCTCTAAACATAAGCTGTCTGGCCGCGTCACCATCGCCATTATCGACACGCTTATTCAAGATCCGCGCTGCAAAGTGGCGCAGGCCATTGCGCTGTTAAAACAAAAAAGCGACAACTTGCAGTTTGATATCCACGTCTGCGAAGCACGCGAAGTCGAAACCGCCGTCGCCAACGGCCGCTGCTTGGTGGGCATTGGCGTCAGCCGCCACCCCATTCGCGGCTTGGATTACGTGCCGCTACACAACGAAACCAACTTCTTATATTGCGCCAAAGGCCACCCGCTGTTTGATTGCCCTGCCAGCGACGTCAAAACGCTGCTGGCCCAAGCCGAAGTCATCACCAGCAACTACCTGCGCGACAAAGACAGCCGCAACGACGGCCTGAACTACCAAAACAGCGCCAGCGCCTACCACGACGAAGGCATCGCCCACCTGATTTTATCCGGCCATTTTATCGGCTATTTACCCGAACATTTCGCCAGCAGCTGGGTCGACAAAGGCCTGTTCAAAGCCATCCTGCCCGAGCGCTACCACTACCAAATCCCAGTGGAACTGATTAGCAGCAAAGCCCACAACAGCTCACCGCTGGCACAGGCCAGCATCGAGGTGCTGAAAAAGGTGCATGGGGTGTGAGGACAGTCATTTAAAAATTTAAGTGGGATTGTTCGTTCGCGTCATTGCAGGTTACGAGCCTTTGGTATCAATGAGGTCTTGTGTCGGAGTGCTTTGAATGTGGTTGCTGGAATGTTAATGTCAAGACAATGCGAAAATCTGGTGGATGTCCAAATATTTTTGTGGCGTTTGAAAACACCAACGGCTAAACACAACCGGAGCCACCATGACCACCAAACGAACGCTAAAAAAATTCCTGCAGCGGCTGCTGCTCAGCCTAGTGCTGGTGGTAAGCCTCGGCGCTGGGCTATTTGGCTATTTCCTGTATACGCCAGATGCAATCGAGCCGAAGCTAAGTGGCACATTGCAGACAGCCACCATCGACGTGGGCGGCGTGACCTTCACCTACCGTCTTTACCTGCCGAACAATCTGCCGGAGCATGCGCCGCTGGTGCTCGTGCTGCATGGCTCGGGGCAAAATGGTGCGCAAATTCGCATGGAAACCGGCTTTGGCTTTGACCGCCTCGCCGACCAGCAGCAGTTTGCTGTGCTCTACCCCAGCAGCAAATCCTTTGACTGGAACGACTGCAGCAACACCGGCGATTTCAGCGTTGATGGCCGTGAATTAGACCATGTGACCTATCTGAATCAGCTGGTCGATACGCTGGTTGCCAGCGAGCAGTTTGACCACAACCGCGTGTTTGTCACGGGCGTCTCGTCCGGTGGTTTTATGTCGCTGCGCTTGGCACTAGAATCCGCCAGCCGGTTTCGCGCAGTCGCCGCGGTGTCGGCCAATGTGCCTGCTGCTGGGAACTTTAAGTGCCAACTGCCTGCGACGAGTGGTGAGGTCAGCGCGAACAGTTCGAACGAAGCAGCGAGCGTGGCAAACGTCAGCAGTTCCAATGGCGCTGCAGGCACCAACAACACCGCGAACTTGGCAAACGCAGCGGGCCCAGCTGAATCCGCAGGCTTAGACAGCGCGGCGCGCACAAAACACGCCACCAGTTCTGTGTTATTCATAAACGGCACCGCCGATCCGTTGGTGCCGTTTCAAGGCGGCCAAGCAGCGCTGTGGGGCATGTTCTTCGACAGCGGCGAAGTGTTATCGGCACAGGCGTCCGCGGAGTTTTTCGCCAGGCTTAATCAGCTTCAGCAGCAAACCACTGAACGTGCGGCAACCACCACCTTTGAACGTCGCATCTGGCAAGGTGATAACAGGGTTCAAGTCGAGCTAATCACCATCCCAAGCGGCGGCCACGGTATGCCACAACCACATTGGCAACGCCCGCGGTTATTAGGGTCATCACCGATGTCGCCTAACGGCCCGGAATTGATATGGCAGTTTTTTACAGTCACACAGTAAAAACGCCATCAAAAGTGCAGCAATAACGGCTGTTTCGGTATCGTACTTACTCGGCGCTCGGTTGTTGTCTGTATATACCCGCGCCAGTTGTTTTTGGGAAATATTGCATTGGCCGAAAATTTATTTTCACTCCGCGTCCCTCTCGGTCAAACGACCGCACAACAAATCAAGCGTTCGGCCCGTGTGTAAACGTGCGAATTCTGTTAAAAATCCAGCATACCCACCAAAAAGCGCAGCGTTGCCTCGCTTCCTGAAACAAACCGCTTGGATTTAATATCAGTCGCTTTTTTCTTGAGCCAAATCAAGTCAAATGCCGTCATAGCGGCGTAAACCTGCTATAGGTTAGCCATGACCTAAATTGGCAAGGAAATCGATGACCGCCCAAGTAATAAAGTTTTTTGTCATTGTCTTGCTGTATGTCATGGCGGGGGTAGTCTCCCTTTGGATAGCGCAACCACCAGGCTATATGAGCGCTCTTTTTGTTCCTGCAGGCGTGGCTTTTGCCGCGCTTTGGCTGGGAGGCTCTCGTTTTTGGCCCGCTGTGTTTGTAGCATCCCTGGCTTTAAATCTGTGGTGCGGTTTTAGCCAAGAGTTTACATTCAGCACCACGATTATTCTGGCTTGCGGCCTAGCATGTGCGGCTTCGGTACAAGTTTTGTCGAGTACCCAGTTGCTAGCTCGTTGGATAGGCAGGCAGAACACCCTAACACATGATGGTGATGTCCTAAAATTTCTATTAGTGGCCGGCCCCATCGCAGGGGCCATCAATGCATCTCTTACTGTCGTCTTGTTTGCTGTAGTCGATCTGCCCATGCAAGTCTCCCCGCCCTATCAATGGTTGTTGTGGTGTGTCGGTAATTCGTTGGGAGTCTTTGTTACCGCTCCGATAGCCTTAAGTGTTTTTGCTGCTCCACGCCATTTGTGGGTAGCTCGACGCAAAACGGTGGCTATACCGCTATCGTTCACATTATGCGCAGCGATCACTGTGTTTTATCAGGTCAACCAAGCACAACAATCACGATTGGATATGCGCTTTAGTAGTCTGGTGAATGAAACACATGCCAAGGTCCAAGCACATCTAAAAACCTATACTGACACGTTAAAATTTATCGACCGCTTTATCAGTAACTCCTCCGAAGTTACCGCCAAGGAATTCAAACATTTTGTTGATTTCAGCCTCGCCGATAAACATGGCGTCCAAGGGCTTAGCTGGAATCCCGTCATACGGCGACACGAACGAGCCGCATTTGAGCAAAGTCTACAACAGCTTGATGCAGCATTTTATCTCAAAGAGAAAAACCCACAGCAGCAGTGGGTTAAAGCCGCAGACCGCGATTTATACGTCGCCGTGCACATGATTGAGCCTCAAGCGAAACACCGCGCAGCAATAGGCTATGACGTCTATTCAAATCCAATCCGACGCCAGACCATGGATCAAGCCATCGACAGTGGTGAAATGCGCGCCACTGAACGCTTAAATCTGGTCCAAGACTCGTCTGCTAACTATGGCATTTTAGTATTCCAACCTGTTTTTAGCGGTGAAGCTCACACCCTGCAACAACGGCGGTTACAGATCCGCGGTTTTGCCGTTGGCATTTTTAACCTCAATGACATGTTAGCGAGCGTGCTACAACACAGTTACGCCAATGATCTTAATGTGCAAGTCACTGATTTAACTAGACTTCCTGTCACCATTCTGTATGGCAACGCCATCGCGACTACAGCACACTCAAAGCAAGCGTTGTTAAATGTTGCCGGCCGCCAATGGCAATTCACATACACTCCCACCACAACCTTTATCGCAGCACATCAAGGTCTTCAGGCGTGGGGGCAATTGCTGCTGGCGTTGGTGATAGCGACACTGTTGGTCGCCTTTTTGTTATCCAGTAGTGGCCGCGCTTTTGCGATAGCTACTATAGTTGAACGGAAAACTGCAGAGTTGCGAGGCATTTTTGACACCGCATTAGAGGCCATCTTAACCCTCGATAATGACGGGATGATTGACAGTATAAACCCTGCCACAGAGCAGCTGTTTGGTTACCAAGCTAAACAATTGCTTGGCCACCCCCTGACACTGCTGCTCCCTGATTACCAGCACCCCCAGGCCGATTTCCCTGAACACGAAACGATGCAACAACGCTTAGATACCAGCGCATTACACCGAACACAACAACCCATCGCGGTCGAAGTTGCCATCAGCAGTTTTCATTTGGCAGACAAACGAATCCATATTGTCATCGTGCACGACCTAACCGAACGAAATAAAGTCAATCAGATGAAGGATGAGTTTATTTCAGTGGTCAGCCATGAATTACGGACACCGCTGACCTCCATCAAAGGAGTGCTTGGGTTGTTAAAAGGCGGAGCCTTAGCGCAGAATCCGCAACAGCAACAACAAATGGTCAATATCGCATATGATAACTGTGAAAGCTTAGCGCGTTTAGTCAATGACTTATTAACCTTGCACAAACTAAAGCAAGCCGCTGTTACGCTGTCACTGCGAGCCATCTCGAGTCGGCAATTATTAGAACAGGCCGTCGCCGCCAATCAGGGATTTGCCTGCCAATATCAAATCCAATTAGCGCTAGACACGGATGCCGATGTCATCATCGATATCGATGACGAGAAGATTCTGCAAGTACTCTCAAATTTGTTATCAAACGCCATCAAATACTCCAGCGCAGGTCAAACTATCCAGCTGTTTAGCCGATGCACAGAGCAACACTTGTGTATCTATGTTCAAGATCACGGCAGCGGTATCCCGCTAGAGTTTCAACCGCAAGTCTTCGAAAAATTCGCGCAAGCAGACTCTACCGACACCCGTCGAGTGGGTGGTACAGGCCTTGGTATGTCCATCTCCAAAAACTATGTCGAACTGCACCATGGCGAAATAGGTTTTGACAGTACTCCAGGCGAGGGCAGCACATTTTACATCAAGCTGCCACGTCATCGGCCCAATCTCTAGGTGCTAACCTTGATCCAATGCATTCCGGTACATACCAGCCACCGTGTTAATAGCTCGCAGTGGTCGTGCCCAGCCTATGAGCAGCTTGAAAGCTGACAACTTACAGAAACTGCGCTGACATCAGCAGTCAGCCTAAGCCGATTTGTGCGGTCGCGCGCCTTCAATCAAGTCCTGTTGCGCTTTAAGTGCCTTGGTTAAATGCTCCACCACGGCGGTGATACGTTTCACCCCGCGCCACTGCGGGTGCCACAATAACCAAAGCGTCGAGGCAAATTCGGGGATTGGCGCACTGGCGCGAACCAGCCCAGGGTTACAATCGCCCAAATAACAGGGCAATACTGCAAGGCCGACGCCGGCGCTTGCAAGCATTGCCACGTGTTCAATGCTGTCGCAGCGCACGCTTGCCCGCTCAAAATGGCCCTGACTTTTCAGCCAGGCCACCGAATCTTGTTGGCTGAAACTGGCATCGGGTGTCACCCACGGCAGCTGTTTCCACTGTTTCGGCTCTGCGCTTGGCCACGCTGCTGGGCGATATACGCACACCGCCATGCGGCCTAAGTTTGCGCCAATCAAATGCTCGGGCGGCGAACCACCGGAGCGCAGCGCGATGTCTGCTTCGTGCTGCGACAAATCCACCAGCCGCGTGGTACTGCTGATTTGCAGTTGGATCTGTGGCAAGGCTACAGATAACGTTTGCAGCGCAGGCGCTAACAAGGTCGGCACAAACACTGGCGCCACCGACAAACTGACCTGCCCGGCCACCCCGTTGGGCTGCACCAGGCCGCTACTGGCCAGCGCCCGCACTTCTTGCTCAATTTTCTCCGCCAGCGCAATAAACACCGAGGCGGCTTCCGTCGGCTGATAGCCCTGGCGACTTCGCACAAACAAGCTGACGCCCAGCGTCTGTTCGATATCACGAATACGGCGAAATAAGGTTGGATGGCTGGACTGCAGCGTCAATGCCGCGCTTTTTAACGACCCACTCCGCGCCACCGCCAAAATGATTCGATAGTCGTCCCATGCCAACTGTTGTTCATTTTTAAACATATCACTCGCACTTTTGTCGGTTTTTGTTTTTCATTTAAGCACATAAGATGGCGCAAAACATGGTTTAGGAGCGGTTTTATGCCAACATCACCCTGCATAGCACTGGCAGGATTCGCAGTCGCCTTATGCACCGCCCACGCGGTCGCCGCCGACAGCCAACCAATGCCAACGACTGGCCATAGCCTTGAACACCCGTTAGGCCAACAGCCTGTCCGAGTGACAGCACAAAGCGCCAGCATCCAACCAGTCAACAACAACCCAGCGAGCAACAATCAAGTGTGTGAAACATCAGTGAGCAAACAGCCTAAAGCGCATCAAGCAACCCACGACAACACCCAGCCCGATATGCCACAGCACGGCAATGGCGCGCACGATTTTGATTTTTTAGTCGGTGACTGGCTGGTCGAAAATAAGCGCCTCAAACACCGTTTTGTCGGCAGCAACGACTGGGAACACTTCACGGCGCGCCAAACCAATCAGCCGCTGCCGGCCGGCATAGGTAATTTTGATGATTTTGTTGCGCCAGACTGGCGGCCAGACTTTGTCGGCATGTCGTTGCGAGTGTTTAACCCCGCCACCACGCTGTGGAGTATCTACTGGCTCGACAACCACAGCGGCGGCTTGAACCTTCAAGGCCAGCTCAACCCACCTGTCGTTGGCAAATTCGACGCAGGTGTCGGCATTTTCAGCGGCGACGACGTCATTGAAGGCCACCCGGTCAAAGTGCGTTACACCTGGTCGAACATCACCCCTACCAGCGCCCACTGGGAACAAGCCATGTCCATCGACAACGGAGCGAGTTGGGAAGTGAATTGGCAGATGCAATTGACGCGATGCCCGCGCTAGTTATCCCCTCACGGCCGCTAAGATCTCATTTGCGACGTGCAGGTTTGAGCACGTCGCGAAGCTATGCCTAATGCTGCGCTCACGGCAACACCAGCACTTCAAAGTGCAGCGTTCAGGTTTGAGATATTTTTACCGGCGCCAAAAACAAAAAAATCGACTGATGTCGATTGAGTTTTATAGCTAACTTGATTGTGTTCAACGACTTAAGTCATTGGTGCCTAGGGTCGGACTCGAACCGACACGGTGTCACCACCGGCGGATTTTGAATCCGCTGCGTCTACCGATTTCGCCACCTAGGCATTAGGAGGGTCTTGCGAGGTAGTGGTTGCATTATACAAAGCTCTGTTCGGTGTGCAAGCAAAAATTTTAGCAAAACCAACTGACTGCGTAATTTTGCAGCAACTCGATGTTATGTTGGCCAGTGCAACGCGCTTTGGCCATGTCAACATGAGGGCGTTTTGCTGCGTTACTTACTGACCTTGCGCCACACTTCCTCAATATGAATTCCGTCTTCATCCCCACTGTGTAACCACGCATCACCTTGCAGTTGGCATTGAAAACGATAGGTTTTTTGCACCAGGCGAGGCTTTGAGGCGGTGTCGAGTTGTTCGATATAAAGCCCCTGCTCTAACCGAAACACGCCTGAGGCGGCAACGTCAAATGCTCCGCTCGGCTGCCAGGTGTGAAAAGCCAAATACTGGCCGCTTATCAATTTCCGACTCAGCGTACTGCCATCGCGGATACGTCCGACAACCTTGCCGTCTTTATCCGTGTAGGTCGCGTTTTGTAACTCCCAAGCCCCTTGCAATGCTTGGCTGGTGCATGGCGCTGCGTTAATTTGCACACTACCAAAGCAACACAATGCCACCACCCCTTGCCGTATCGCCTTGAGATTAAACTGTCGTTGCATCGCACTTTCCTTCAAATGGCCGTTGTTGGCTTTACCCTACTGCCAATAGGTAGAAATGACAACGCTGTCAAGTTGAAAAAGTGTCAGTAAATAATTCAGCCACTCCCTCTGTCTATGCGTATCTAGCGATAGTGCTGGCGCTTTGCCGCGCAAACAGCATCTGATAGACTCGCGCCGAGATCGCCGATTGATTGAGGGTTTGGCATGTATTTAGATAATCCACGTGCGGGCGTGTTGCGCCGTTTTTCTGCCATTGTGTATGACGCGCTTGTCCTTTGCGCCTTGTGGATGGGGGCGATGGCACTTGGCTTAGCCGTGGTGGCAGTGCTAACCAGCGTCGGCGTGATCTCGTTAGTCGGTTACATCGACACCGCTGATTACGTGCAAAAACACGCGCTGTGGTTTCAGTTGTACAGCCTGCTGGTGTTTGCCTGGTTTTATTTGTACTTCTGGACCAAAGCAGGCCAAACCCTTGGCATGCGCGCGTGGCGAATGCTGTTGATCAGTGCCGATGGGCAACCGCTGACGTTAAAACAGTCCAGCATCCGACTGCTGACATCGCTGCTTGGTCTGGGCAATTTTTGGTTATGGCTGCGCCGCAAAGATGGCTTGGCACTGCAAGATAAAGCCGCCGGCACCATCGTCGTCGTCCTGACCAAAGAGCAAAGCCAATCCTTTAATTTGCACAAAACGGCGCGTTAACCGGCGCCGTAGCGACCGCGCCTTGCCTACCTCTTGGTCTTTGCGACTGCCCTTTTTGTCACAACGTGAGCGCTGGCGTTTAGCCACTCCCTCTCGCTTTGTTTACCACGTTGCTGTAGCCCTCACTATGGTTGCCACTAGTTCTCGCTATGGTTAGAGCACGTCGTGATCAACACGCGTCGCGGTTAGATGCCGCGTATTGGGTGTCCATGTTGAGGTTCGGGTTGAGGTTGAATTTCGGATTGAGAGAGCCCTTCTGTCAATTCTAGGTCGAAAGCACCGCCCGTCTGACATCCCTTTAACCGTTGTGAAACAACGCCTGCTGGCCCCTTTTATCAACGCGTCTTGGCACAAGCAGATAAAACCTTGCATTTTGTTAAATAATATTTAACTTTAATTTATCGTGATGGGTCAACACTTGGGTTGGCATCGCAGCATGTCTTAGGACACTTTGAAAAGGGATAAACCATGGCCTCTTTACATCGCGCTCTGCTGATAGCGCTTTGTTATTGTGTTCCAATCCACGCCGCGCCAACCGCGGCCCAGTACAGTCAACAACTCGAACAGTTGGCACAGCAGATGCGCCATGCGCCCCTATCGAACACAACCACAACACCGCTACCAGATGTTGTGCAATTGCAGCAGCGCTTTGGCCAGCCGATGTTTTTTGAAAACCTTGGTTTTGTTGAGCATGTCTGTCGCATCGACACAGGCCAGGGCCACTGCGTGAGCCCCGAGACTCACTCGCGCGGCGATTCTTTGTTTATTGTCACGGCGCCGACACAACCTTATATGCTGGTGCTAGTTTCAGGGGCCGCCCCTGAGCGCACTCGGTTGTATCGATGGGATATGGCAAAACAGGCGGAGTTACTTTATGACTCGTACCGTCAGTCGCAAGAGCAGTGCAGCACAGCCGGCCTCGAGGCACCGATCCGTTGGGTCAGGCAACTGCGGGTGCAAGGCGAGCAGTTACTGATGATCGATGAAGACAATGCGGGATTTGAGCCGAGCCGAGCATTGCGTTTTCACATCAGCGCTAACCAGTGCCAGCTGATGGCCACTACCAAGGCATATAAAAACCGTGCAACGCACGGTTTTTAAGCGACAACCTCACTCAGTTGCTTAGACCCGCCGTTGCATCAAATACACAGCGCCTGCGGCAAACAACAGGCTTGGCATCATAGCGCCAAGTGCAGGCGGCAACTGATACACCAACGCCACCGGGCCAAACACTTCATTGGCCATGTAAAAGCCAAAGCCGGTCAAAATGCCCATCAATACCCGAGCCGCCATCGTCACGCTGCGAAGTGGGCCAAAGATAAACGACAAAGCTAACAATAACATGGCGATGATGGTCAAAGGTGATGAAGCTTTACGCCAAAACGCGAGTTGATAACGGCTGCTATCTTGTTGATTAGATTCTAAATAATCTAAATATTCGCCCAAGCCTTTTAAACTTAACAACTCTGGCTTGACCGACACCACGCCGAGTTTGTCTGGTGTCAAACTCGAGCGCCAACGCTGCTCGGCCCACTGATGTTTTTCCACTTGCTCGGCTTTAAAACCAAGCCGCGTCACTTGTTCTAATTGCCACACCCCATTGTTAAACACTGCCGAATGGGCATAAACAATGGCTTGCAACGACAAGTCCGGTGCAAATTCATAAATGGTGACATTTTTTAAATCGCCATGGTCGGTGACTTGGCGAATATTGACAAAGTCTTCGCCATCTTTGGCCCAAACGCCTTGTTGTGCGGCAAATAAATCGCCCCCTGAAATAGCCTTTGTTTTGAGTTCGCGCGCGAACTTTTCGCTGACAGGGGCGCCCCACTCGCTGATCGCCATCACCACCACAATCATCAGTAACGAGGTTTTGAGCACTGAACTGATGATATTAAATTTCGACATCCCCGCCGCTTGCATCACGACCAATTCGCTATTAGATGCCAACATGCCAAGCCCAACTAAGCCACCGATCAGCGCGGCCATCGGGAAAAACATCACCAGATCGCCAGGTACACTGCAGACACTAAACACCGCCGCCATTAAGGTGGTGTAATCACCGCGGCCCACCAGCCGCAACTGGTCGATAAAACGGAACATGCCGGACAAGACCAACAACACCGACAAGGATAAGGCCGTGGTCGATAGAATAATCCGGCCTATATACAGATCAAGAATACGGATCATCATGCCTCCTGCCGACCGGCTAGCCGTGCGCGGAATCGGTTATACCCAGCACGGTTTTGCAACAACATAAAAGTTCCAAGCGCCAACGCCAAGGCATGAATCCACCACATGCCGAGCCAGTTTGGCACCTTGCCATCTTCCAGCATATTGCGACAGACAATCAGCAACACGAAATACAGCAAAAACAAGCCAAGCCCCGGCAGCAACTTGCCAAACTTGCCTTGGCGCGGATTAACGCGGCTTAGCGGCACCGCCAACATCATCAAAATAGGGATCGACAATGGGATCGCTAACCGCCAATGCCACTCCGCCGCGGCTTCTGCCGTGTCGAGTTTTAACAACTGCTCCGTCGGTAATGAACTGAGCTTTTGCCGCACTTTTTCTGCTTGTTGTTCTTTGATTTGAATGGTGTAACGTTCGAATTCGACCACAGTATAGTTAGGTGCATCCACCGGACCGCCATAACGACGGCCCTGGCTTAACTCTAAACGCTGCGCCCCTTTTTCATCCTCGGTCACAGTGCCGGTTTGGGCGTAGACCACCGAGGTGGTTGCGTCTTGCTCGGTGGCCGCTTGCGCCAAAAAGACCTTGGACAACTGACTACCATCCCGATTCATATCTTGCACAAACACCACGGCTTTGCCATTGGCCGTTTCTTGAAAACGCCCAGGGATCAAGGTCGATAACCCGGAGTCCGCATCGGCTTTGGCCATCAATTCCATCTCTTGTTGGCTAGCCCAAGGGCTTAAATACATCATCAAGCCTGCGGCGGTTAAGCCAAGCGCCAAACTCAGCGCTAAGGTAATGCGCGTGATAAACCACTCGGAGATGCCGGTGGCATGCAAAATAGTCATTTCGCTTTCGGCATAAATACGACTGTACGCAATCAGCACACCTAAAAACGCTGCCAACGGTAGGATCAACACCGCCAGTTGCGGTAGTTTTAACGAAATCAGCGCCAGCACCAACTGACCTGGCAATTCACCATTGGAGGCATCGGCAAGCACACGGACAAAGCGTTGGCTGATAATAATGGTGATAAGAATGAGGAAAACCGCCAGTTGCGATTTAAAAACCTCACCAATCAAGTAACGAAAAACAATCAAAAAAGCCCCCTAAAAACCAGTCTTTTTGCTAGCGCGCTGGCAATTTTTAAGTAAACTGGGTATTTATAGCAATTATTATCGACGAAAGCGCAGCGGATTCCGAGTTTTTTCTAACCCTGCCGTCACAGTTTGTGACCCCGCCGCTGCCTCTGGCCGTCCAGTCTATTAGAAACAGGAGTTCACATGGAGTTCAGCGTAAAGAGCGGAAGTCCGGAAAAACAACGCAGTGCCTGCATCGTTGTTGGGGTTTACGAACCACGCCGCCTCTCGGCTGTTGCCGAACAGCTCGACAAAATTAGCGAAGGGTATATCAGCAATTTATTACGCCGCGGCGACCTTGAAGGCAAACCGGGCCAAATGCTGTTGTTGCACCATGTGCCAAATGTGCTGAGCGAACGTGTGCTGTTAGTCGGTTGCGGCAAAGAACGTGAACTCGATGAGCGTCAATATCGCCAAATTATCGCCAAGACCATCAGTACGCTGAACGAAACTGGCTCGATGGAAGCTGTGTGTTTCTTATCCGAGCTGCACGTCAAAGGCCGCGATACCTATTGGAAGGTGCGCCATGCAGTGGAAACCACCCAAGACTGCTTGTATGTGTTTGATAAATTAAAAAGCAAAAAAGACGAAACGCGCCGTCCGCTACGCAAAATCGTCTTTAACGTGCCGACACGTCGCGATTTAACCATCGGCGAAAAAGCTGTCGAGCATGGCTTAGCGGTTGCTGCCGGTATCAAACAAGCCAAAGACGTTGGCAACATGCCGCCCAATATCTGCACGCCGCAGTGGTTGGCTGACCAGACTCACAAACTCAGCGACTTGTCAGAGAAAATCCGCATCGAGATTTTAGGCGTGCCGGAAATGACCGAGCTTGGCATGAACTCCTATTTAGCCGTCGGCCGTGGTTCGGAAAACCCGCCAGCCATGGCCGTGGTGCATTACCAAGGCGCTGGCGATAGCAGTGCGCCGATTGTACTAGTAGGCAAAGGCTTAACCTTTGACACGGGTGGCATCAGCATCAAGCCATCGGATGCGATGGATGAAATGAAATACGACATGTGTGGCGCCGCCTCTGTGCTTGGCACCTTGCATGCCGCCGCGTCACTGAATTTGCCACTGAACATCATTGGCGTGTTAGCCGCTGCCGAAAACATGCCGGATGGCAGCGCGTATCGCCCGGGCGATATTTTAACCACTATGTCAGGTCAGACCGTTGAAGTGCTCAACACCGACGCCGAAGGCCGCTTGGTGCTGTGTGACGCTTTAACGTACGTCGAGCGCTTTGACCCTGATGTGGTGATTGACGTGGCCACCTTAACCGGCGCTTGCGTTGTGGCACTGGGTAAACACGCCTCTGGTTTATTGTCGAACCACAATCCGTTGGCGCATGAACTTGTGAACGCCTCTGATCAATCCGGTGACCGCGCTTGGCGTTTGCCACTTTGGGATGACTACCAAGACCAACTGGAAAGCGCCTTTGCCGATTTTAGTAACTTGGGCGGTCGCGCTGCAGGCACTATCACGGCTGCCTGTTTCTTGTCGCGGTTTACTCGCAAATACAATTGGGCGCATTTGGATATCGCCGGCACCGCATGGCGCAGTGGCGGTAAAGACAAAGGCGCCACCGGTCGTCCAGTGGCAATGCTGACGCAGTTTTTAATCAACCGCGCCGGTCATCACCCACAAGACTAATCTCGCTGAGCGCTGACGCTCGCGTTTTGTTACCCCGCGCTGGCCGCACGCCAGCGCCATATTCAAGGGTTTAGCGCACTGGATCTGCTATGCAAGTGCAGTTTTATTTATTAAATCCCGACGAGCCGGCACAACTGCCGGCTTTGTTGCTTCAAACCTGCCGCTTGTGCGCTGAGCTGTATCGCGCCAATCAACGGGTGTTTGTCTATTGCCCAAATCAGCAAGACGCCGAACGCCTAGATGAGGTATTATGGCAGTTTGATCCGGATAGCTTTGTGCCACACAACTTGGCCGGCGAAGGCCCGCCACGCGGGGCGCCGATTGAAATTAGCTGGCAAATGCCCAAGACCAGCCGCAATGTGCTCGTCAACTGGACCTCGGAGGTCCCGCCGTTTGCCAACCGCTACAGCAAAGTAATCGAATTTGTCCCGGCCGATGAAGCAGGAAAAATCGCCGCCCGGCAGAAATTTAAATTTTACCGCCAGCTCGGGGTGACACCCGAAACCGTGCCGGCGAGCTAACAGTCAGAGACTTTACACCATGGAAAAGACGTTTAACCCCAGTAACATTGAACAAGCCATGTATCAGGCTTGGGAAAGCAAAGGTTATTTCAAGCCTTCGTACGACAACAGCAACGGCGCTTATTGCATCATGATCCCGCCACCGAATGTCACCGGTAGCTTGCACATGGGCCACGCCTTCCAGCAAACCATCATGGACGCGTTGACGCGTTACCAACGTATGCTGGGTAAAAATACCTTATGGCAAGTCGGTACCGACCACGCCGGTATTGCCACGCAAATGGTGGTGGAGCGCAAGCTAGCCGCTGCCGGTTTACCGGACCGTCACGCGCTGGGCCGCGACGCCTTTATCGAAAAAGTCTGGGAATGGAAAGCCGAATCCGGTGGCACTATCACCTCGCAAATGCGCCGTTTAGGCAACTCGGTGGATTGGGATAAAGAACGTTTCACCATGGACGATGGCTTATCCAACGCCGTGCAAGAAGTGTTTGTGCGCCTGTACGAAGACGACCTGATCTACCGCGGCAAACGCTTGGTCAACTGGGACCCGAAACTGCACACCGCCATTTCTGACTTAGAAGTCGAAAACAAAGAACAAAAAGGCCATTTCTGGCACTTGCGTTACCCACTGGCTGATGGCATCACCACGCCCGATGGCAAAAACTACATCGTGGTGGCAACGACTCGCCCAGAAACCATGCTCGGTGACACGGCTGTTGCCGTCAACCCAGACGATGAACGCTACCAAGCACTGATTGGCAAAGAAATTCTGCTGCCGCTGGTGAACCGCCGCATTCCGATCGTGGCTGATGACCACGCTGACAAAGAAAAAGGTTCAGGCTGCGTCAAAATCACCCCAGCGCATGACTTTAACGACTACGAAGTGGGTAAACGTCACAGCCTGCCGCTGATTAACGTGATGACGCCTGATGCGACTATTCGCGCGCAAGGCGAATGTTTCTTTACCAATGGTGAAGAAAACCCAGCCATGTCGGCGCCAATTCCAGCCGAGTTAGCCGGCCTTGACCGCTACGTCGCACGTAAAGCCATTGTGGCGGCCTTTGAAGCGCAAGGCTTATTGGAAAAAATCGAAGAACTGACCAACACTCTGCCTTACGGTGACCGTTCAGGCGTGGTGATTGAGCCAATGCTGACCGACCAATGGTATGTGCGCGTGGCGCCACTGGCCAAAACCGCGATTGAAGCGGTGGAAAACGGCGACATTCAGTTCGTGCCAAAACAATACGAAAACATGTACTACAGCTGGATGCGTGATATCCAAGACTGGTGTATTTCGCGTCAATTGTGGTGGGGTCACCGCATTCCGGCTTGGTATGGCGATGATGGCAAAGTCTATGTCGGCCGCAACGAAGCCGAAGTACGCGCCAAGCACGGCCTAGCCGACACGGTTGCGCTGCGCCAAGACAATGACGTGTTAGATACCTGGTTCTCGTCAGCGCTGTGGACCTTCTCAACGCTCGGCTGGCCAGAACAAACCGTCGATTTAAAAACCTTCCACCCAACCGACGTGTTGGTGACCGGCTTTGACATCATCTTCTTCTGGGTTGCCCGGATGATCATGATGACGATGCACTTTATCAAAGACGAAGACGGCAAGCCGCAAGTGCCATTTAAAACCGTCTACGTCACCGGCCTTATCCGCGACGAAAACGGCGATAAAATGTCGAAATCCAAGGGCAACGTCATCGATCCGCTGGATATGATCGACGGCATCAGCTTGGACGACTTATTGGAAAAACGCACCAGCAACATGATGCAGCCACAACTGGCGCAAAAAATTGCCGACCGCACCAAAAAGCAATTCCCTGAAGGTATTGAAGCCTCAGGTACCGACGCGCTGCGCTTTACCTTAGCAGCGCTGGCATCAACCGGCCGTGATATCAACTGGGACATGAAGCGTTTAGAGGGCTATCGCAACTTCGTTAACAAGCTGTGGAACGCCAGCCGCTACGTCATGATGATGACCGAAGAAAAAGACTGCGGCCTGAGCGGTGGCGAGGTGACCTTGTCACTGGCGGATCAATGGATTTTGTCGGCGTACAACGATTGCGTCAAAACCTACCGTCAACATTTGGACAACTACCGCTTCGACTTGGCGGCCAACACCTTGTACGAGTTCACGTGGAACCAATTCTGTGACTGGTACTTGGAGCTGACCAAACCTGTGCTGTTTAAAGGCGATGAAGCCTCGCAGCGCGGTACTCGTCAGACACTGGTGCGCGTGCTGGAAAGCCTCCTGCGCTTGATGCACCCGCTGATGCCATTTATCACCGAAGAGATTTGGCACAAAGTGGCACCACTGGCGCGCACCGACTACGACGCGTCGCACAGCATCATGAATCAAGCCTTCCCAAGCGTCGATGACTGCCTGCACAACGCTGCGGTTGAACATGACATCGACTGGGTGAAGAACTTTATTCTGGCCATTCGTGTGGTGCGCGGTGAGATGGATATTCCACCAACCAAGCCACTGCCAGTGCTGTTGCGTAACGTATCCAGCGACGACAGCCGCCGTTTAGCCGCCAACCAAGCCTTGTTGCAAAACTTGGCGAAATTGGAAAGCATCACCGTGCTTGGCGCGGATGCCACAGCACCAGCCAGCGCCACGCAACTGCTGGGTGGTATGGATATCCTGATCCCAATGGCGGGCCTGATTGACAAAGAAGCAGAGCTGGCACGTATCGCCAAAGCGCTGGAAAAACTGGCGCAAGAACGCGACCGCGTTGCCGGTAAACTGGCCAACGAAGGCTTTGTGGCCAAAGCACCAGAAGCGGTACTGGCCAAAGAGCGCGAAAAACTGGCAGACGCCGAAGCGGCGATTGTGAAGTTAACGGCGCAACAAGCCGAGATCGCGGCGCTGTAAGCCCAAGGTCGTCTCGAGCACACATAAGGCGCCTCAGCAGGCGCCTTTTTTCTACCTATTCTGGCAATGCCACGTTAAGACGTCGGCGAAAACAAACTTGGGTCGAGCGTTCGTAAAAATGGTTTGATGATGGCGGCCGCTTGGCCGGCAAAATCACAATAATCCTCTTTGACGGTATTGGTGTTCATCGCCAACACCAATTGATAGTCGGGATACACCACCAACCAGCTCTGCGCACCATCAGACACGCCACCGTGGTGGATGTATCGCAGCTCTTTGCTAAGCGGGTTCGCTTGGTCACAATACAAAAACGGCCGCTGACTAACCCGCCAGCCAAGGCCATAATTTTGCTCGTTTTTCTCACCATTATTCAGCCGCTGCACCGTCCAAAACTGCTGCTGGATCGCCGTTGGAATAAAGGCTGGGTCAAGCCACGCCGCGCCCAAGCGTGCTAGGTCAACCGACGACGCAGCCAAGCCGCCACCGGCCCACTTTTGCGACAAATCGACCGGCCAATGTGGTTTGACCTGGCCCGATGTTTTCTGCTGATAAAACTGCACTTGCGCCGGATAGGGTGCATCCGCCGCGCGGATACTAGGAAGGGCTAAAGGCTCTGTCACTCGGCTTACTAACAGGCTTAAAAACGGCTGGCCTGCAGCATGTTGCATCACACTACTGGCCAGATTGACATCAAAGGAGGTGTACATAAAGTCCTCGCCGGCTTTGTATTGCAAGCTGGCGTTATCAAAGATCTCCAGCGCCGCATCGACATCGTCATAGTGTTTTTGTTTGATTAAGCTGTGCCAAACCCCGCGCCAATCATCATTGGTTTCATAACTCGGCAAACCTGCAGTATGCGACATCAATTGGCGCAAGGTCAGCGTCTGCCACGCCGGGTTGGGTAACTGGTGCTGGTAACGGGAAATAGGCTCATCTAAGTCGAGCTGCCCAGTCGCTAACAAACGCGCCAGCACCGTCGCCGTTACCGCTTTGGAGGTACTACCGATGCGAAATTGGCTCTGCGGCGTCACCGGTAGTTGCTTCTCGACATCGGCATAACCACTGCCTGCCGCCCACACGAACTGCCCTTTATGCATCACCGCCACGGTCAGCGCTGGTAATTGTTGCGATGCTCGCGCCTTGGTCAGCGCCTGCAACGCTTGGGCTGCCGCCTCACTAAACTCAGGTTTTGCAAGCTGCTGGAACTGCGGCGCTGTCTGGACATCGGGTGTTGGCAGTGTCAGCCAGCCGACGCTGAAATATCCCACAACGGGTACGCCGGCAATCAGGGTTGCTACCAGCAAGAAATAACCAATCATTTTGGCGGTTTGTTTCATCAAGTGTCGCATCATCAATCCTTGTCGTTGGCAAAAAAGCAATACCAAGCCGTCACCGCGCAAAACGCGACGGCTGGCAGTTTACAAAGTTCAGGGTCTACTTGAGTCGCACCAAGTGCTGGGCTTGGTTGGCCGACTATGGCGGCATGTCGCTTAAGGCGGCATCAGCGGGCTCCCCGCTCACGTAACAGTTGGATAAGTTCGGGGCTTGAGGCTCTATTCAGTGGCGAGCGCAGCTCAGCGCCATCGGACAGTGGCGTTTGCACCTGCAGATTGACATCCGCGCCATGTGCTAATAACAGCTGCACCATCGCCACATCGTTATTGGCTGCGGCGTTAATCAGTGGCGTTTCATCGGCCAGCACGGCGGCGTTGACATCGGCGCCAGCGGCCAACAGCCGTTTGGCTAGCGTTAAATCGCCGCGCTGCGCGGCAATGATAAGCGCGTTGCCATCGCCACGACTACTGATCTGCACATCGGCACCACGCGATAGCAGCAGTTCGACCATTGCACGATCGCCTTGGCGAACCGCCACCATTAAAGCGGAGCCTTGACCTGGCATCGCGATATTCAGCGGCGCCCCAGCATCCAGTAGCTCAAGCACCGCGGCCCGCTCGCCGTGTTGAACCGCCGCAAGCAATTGCGACAAAGGCTGCAAATCACTTAACCGCACTTGCGCGTGGCGTGCCGGCAGCTGCGCCAATTGCCAATGATGCGCTAACCACAAACAACTAAACAGCAACAACACCACGCAGCCGCCAAGCGGTAACCACGCCAATCGATGTGGACTGGCGTTGGGTTGCAACACAGCGTTTATCCGCAGCGCCAGCAGCGAAGGCTGTAACCAGCGCTGTGTGAACGTCAGCTCGCTACGCTCAAGCTGCGTTGGCAACCGAGCACAATCCAACAAGGTTTGCGCATAATCCACGGCGATCTCATCGGATGCGGCAACCGCTAAGTCACAACGCACTTCACGCCAGCGCATCAACTCTTGGCAGACCAAGCGCCAACCCGGACTCCACCAAAACAGGCAACTGAGCAGCTGTTGCAGCGTATAGGCTTTTAAATCACCATGGGCAAGGTGGCAAAGTTCATGGCGTACAATTAACGCCAGTTGCCGTGGGTGCAACTTCACAAGGTAATAACGCGGGAGTAAAATCAAGGGGCGACGCCAGCCGATCAGCATGGCGCTGTTAATTTGGTCATGCTGCGCCACTGCCACATGGCCAGCCGCTATGTTGCTATTTGTGTCGCTATTTGTGTGGTAGCAGGCGATCCCAATGTCCGCGCCGCCAAGCGGTTGCGCAGTAGCACGTAAACGTCGCACCGCTAAATAACTGCGTGCAAGACCAAGCAGTTTTAACAGCGCGACCAGCGGCACTATCAACCAAAACCAAAATGACGGCGAAAGCAAATACAACACTTGCGAGGCCAACGGCCAATACACTTGCCGAACAGCTGTTACCGCTTGTTCCGGCGGCAGTTGTGGCGGCATTGGTTGTTCCGGTAGTGTGGCGGTGCTGGCAGGCAATAACTGGGTCATTCCTTGATGAAACCAAGGTACCACTTGCGTATCCAGCGCCCACGGTTGTAACAGCAGGAGTGGTAGCACCACCAAGCTTATCCCAGCGCTGCTCCACACCCAGATAAGCGCCGCGGCATGTTGACTACTGACGCGACGACTCCACGCCTGCAACGGCAGCAACCCCAACGACAACGCGACGTGAAGCAGCATGTAAAACGCCAGCCAGCTAATTTCCAGCATCAAAGCCTCGCATCGTCCTTGACGCCACACCGTTAATCATGGCTAGGCCCCTGAAGCAGGTTGCCGCAGGCCAGCGTCGCTTTCTTGCTCAGGGTTAATTGGGTCCGAATGGCTTTGTGAAGGGTCACTTGGCGTGGAGGGGCTGTGGCTGGCTGCTCTGGCGGCATCGACACGACTCGCTCGCACAGCGCTGTTCGCCTGATCGATTTTCGCTTGCAGTTGCAACGCCAGTTCAGGCGTTAACGTCTGCTCTTGCAACAAATGCTGCGCCAGCGCATCCGGTGAGCCACCAAAGAATTTTTTTAGCAGTTGCACCAGCGCGACACTGCGCGCCTCCTGTTGCACCGTCAACGCTTGGTAGACAAACGCCTTGCCCGCTTTGTGTGCCTCTACATGGCCTTTATCCAGCAAAATGCGGCAAATCGTTTGCACCGTGGTGTACGCCACCGGCTGCTCAGCGCTTAACCGCTCGGTGAGGTCGCGAACGGTCATCGCGCCGTCACGCCATAACAGATCCATAATTTTTTGCTCCGCCGCCGTCAGCTGAGCGGATTTTTGCCGCGCCATCACCACCCTACCCTCATCTACTAAGTTATTAGTAGTTAAACTAGCAACAGCTTGGATTTTGATCAACTAATTCTTTAGTTTTTAAGTGATGTTGGTATCAATAGGCAACGCGCTAAGCAACCGAAGGACCTGTAACACCGCAGTAGAAGCCGTCATCCGCAGTCTACTCCAAGTTATCCCTGCGAATAGACGCTGATATCACCGCTGATAAATAAGAAAAAGGCCTGTGAATACAGGCCTTTGCAGTTTGAGTATTAAGCGATTATTTGCGGAAGCGACGAACGCCTAAGCCCAGTAATGACAATCCAAACAGCGCCAAAGTCGATGGTGCTGGCACATCGGTGGTGGTTGGTAAATGCGGATCGTGCGCAGCAATACTAATGTGTGACAACGCTTTGTCGCCAAAATCGCTCGTATTCCATGACCCTGCTAAGGTGTAGTTCTGTGAGAGAGATAGATTTTCTTTGTCTTTGCCAAAGATATCATTGAAATTAAAGTCATAAACCATAAAAGAACTATTACTACCACCGGTATTTTCAGGTTTACCTTTGGTCTTGTCTTGGCCAGCATCAATATTTCCACTTTTTAACACAATAGCAAGATGATCAAAGTAGTTCTCACCCAAAATGGATTTGACGGCTTGGATAGCAGCAGCGTAGGTTGTTAATTTCCACGTGCCTGTGCTGCTATTCGCACCAGTTAGTTCAAACTTAAACAACTGGTAAGCTTCAACGTTTGAGGTCGCAGGATTGTCAAATGCCTGAGTACTTTTACCAGCAACAGTGTTGTACTGCACGGCGTTTGTGCCATCCTGCTTTGCCAAGCCTATCCAACCCGGATCTAAATCGCCGTCTTTATCGATATCAATCCAGCCCGCTTTATCGCCCACGACACCGCTTAAAAATTCATAACCATTAAATAACTGAATGCCTTTCACAGTTTCGCCATTTAATAATCCATCGGCATATTGACCAATGTTGTAATCATATCCGTACTGACCCGAATCATTCGCGCCAGTGTAACCTTTACATTTTGTAGCGTTGTATGAAGAAGCTTTGGTCAGCAAGTTGGTACCAAATTCTGAAGTAGCAACAGAGGTCAGTTTAACAGCACCACAATTTGAATAAACATTTCCATCAATAGCAGTTGCCTGTGCCAAGGTGGTTAATGACAGTAGAACGGCCGATAAAGCAATTTTTTTAAACATAGTTATGCCTCCATTTGCATTGTAATGCGATTAAAGCAAAAGGCATGCCAATTGATAACCTATTGTTTTATAACAACATTAAGTATTAAGGTTCGCAAAACATGTAAAGAAAGGTTATTGCCAAGCTTAGTGAGTATCTTATTTTTTAAAATTGCCGAATATTTTAATACTTCTGTAACATTAAAAGTCATTAAAACAAACAAAGCTAATAAAACACATGCATTCAGGTCGTTTAAGTTTAAATGACCTGTATAATTTGCTGACAAAACAGGCATTAGCAAGCACATGCCTGCCCTCCAGCAGCCATGTTGTTTCTGAAATCAAACCAAATGCTAACAAAAAGCCCTCTGAAGAGGGCTTTATAGAAACAAGCGCTTAGCAAGTAACTCGGCGATTAATGCTTCGCATCATCCTCATCGAAATCATCTTCGTCGTCGCCTTCAAAGTAGGTGCCCCAGCCGTCGTATTCGATACCAAACTTTTTCGCCAGTGCTTCAAGTTTAATGGCGTCAGCGGTGATGCTGTCACTGTCTAAGCTTTGCTCGCGGATCGCATCAAACACCCAAGCGCTGCCGCCGTCTTCGAATTCAACTTCTTCTGCATCCGTGACTTCAAAACCAAGTTTGAATACTTCAACTGCTAATTTTTCCAGCTGGGCAAAGTCTTGATGGTAAAAATGGTGCTCAATGGTGTATTCCGCATCAGGATCGCTGCCATCTTCCATTAGGGCATCGATGGTGTCGTCGGTGAAATCTTTCCAATTTTCGCTCATGGCAGGGTCCTCTGTGCAGCCGTTGCTGCGTGAAACTAAAATGGGGCCTCACCGAGGTGAGGTTGGGTCTTGGGGCATTGTAGCCTTGTTCACCAATGAAGGGAAAACCGAACTGCTTTTTTTAACGAGAATTCATGCAGTTGGCTGGTTTTAACTGCGAGGGGCTTATCGCAGCAACCGGAGAATGTAAAAAAGCCGGTCGAAACCGGCATTGCAATACGTCACCAACTACAGGCTAAAGTGCGTTTTGGCTTGCCGGTGTTAAATTGGCCGTAGCCACTTCAGCGTCCAGCTCGGCAATTTTGTCTTTCATTTGACCATGCACATATTCGGCGAGTTGCCGCACCGGCACCGCCATCTCTGCCGGATGAATTGGCGGCAAAAATTCGATAATTAACTTGCCGTTGTTCCAACGATTTAATTTGATATGACCGCAGGTGGTATTCATGCAAATTGGCACAATCGGCACGCTGGCTTGTTGTGCGATGTGAAACGCACCGGTTTTAAACGGTAACAAGCCGCGGCCATAACTACGGGTTCCTTCAGGAAAAACCCAGACCGACAGTTTATCGTTGACGATTTTATCCACCGCACCTTGCATGGTGCCCACTGCTTTGGATTTATTGTTTCTATCAATCAATATGTTGCCCGCAAGCCAATACAACTGACCAAAAAACGGAATAAATTTCAGGCTCTTCTTACCCACCGTCACGGTACCAGGAATTAAAGCGCCACTGATGGTAAACACATCAAAGTTATTTTGGTGATTGGCGACAAACACGCATGGCATCGCATCGTAAGCCGATTGATCACGGCGGATCTCGACGTCTAAGCCCAGAATTTTGGCTACAGAACCGTACCACGACGAGAACAACCCTACGTTGTTACGATGAAACGGCCGGAACATGCAGTACACCAGGCCAACCACAGCTGAGATGACGACAAACACAGCAATAAGTAGAATTCGAATGATAGCGAGCACAATAAACCCCGAGCAAAAAGGACGCCCCAGTATACTCGGTTTACAGCTGTACGCTGGTTTGATCTGTGCCGAAAAAGCGCTGCAATAGCAAAAAAACCGCTAACATCGGCGATTAAGGGCTGTTTTGGCAATTAAGGGGAGTTTGATATACAAAGTTCGCTTACAACTCTCTGCACCCCAAGCAGTGCATTGGTTGCTGCGGCTGGCGGTTTATTTACCGCAGCGACAAAAAAGCCGCCGACAGGTGGCTAATGCCAGTCAGTTAAGCTGATTGGCATTCTTTTTTTGTGTCAATAGACCTTCAAAGGCGAGCAGCGGAAACAAATAAAGCAGACCGTCAGCCGCAGGGATAGCGGATGACGAGCCTACATGTCTGTGAGACCCAGGAGTATTTACGGCGTGTCTGCGGTTTTGTTACCGCTGCCGCTTTCGCCAAACTTGCTAAGTATTTGCATTAAAAACGCTTAACTGACTGGCATTACACCGACAGGTGGCTTGTTTTCAACGCGCTACAGCTTAGGCATCTTCGCCGACCAATAACTCATCGATGCGCTGCAAGCCGCGCGGTAATTTGTTACCACGACGGCCACGCTCACCCACATAATGGGTGAGATCTGACGCTTTAATCGACATTTTACGTTTACCCGCGACTAAGGTAATGCCGGTATCCTGCGGCACGACCGCTAAGATCTTGACGTATTCCTCGCGGCTTTGCGCCCGCGCCGATGGAATACTCAAAATTTTATTGCCTTTCCCTTTGGCCAACTTCGGTAATTCAGAAATTGGGAAAACCAACATCCGGCCTTCGTTCGAAATAGCCACCACTTGGTCCGTTTCCGGCGATTTAATCACTTGCGGCGTTAACACCTTGGCGCCGGTAGGCAAGGTTAACAAGGCTTTACCGGCTTTATTGCGACTGATTAAATCCTCAAAACTGGCGACAAAACCATAGCCTGCATCACTCGCGAGTAACAATTGGGTGTCATTTTCAGCCATCAACACGTGTTCGAAGGTTTCACCACCGACAATGGTAAAACGGCCCGTCAGTGGTTCTCCCTGCCCGCGCGCCGATGGTAAATCGTGCGCTTCGGCAGCATAACTGCGACCACTAGAGTCGATAAAAGCGGCGTATTGATTGCTGCGGCCAATTGCACTGCCTTTAAACGCATCCCCCGCTTTGTACTGCAGGCTGTTGCCATCGACATCGTGGCCTTTGGCGCAACGAACCCAGCCTTTTTCCGATAACACCACAGTGACAGCTTCGCTGGGTAACAACTCTTTTTCACTGAGCGCTTTGGCTTCTTCACGTTGCACGATAGGGCTACGACGTTCATCGCCATATTTCTTCGCATCCGCTTGAATTTCATCGCGGATCAACTTGGTCATCTTGGCCGCACTGCCTAACACGCCTTGCAAATACTCACGCTCTTTATTCAATTCGTCTTGCTCGCCACGAATTTTCATCTCTTCGAGCTTGGCCAAATGACGAAGTTTTAATTCGAGAATGGCTTCAGCTTGGCGATCCGAGATCCCAAACTGTGCCATCAGCACCGGCTTTGGTTCATCGTTTTGGCGAATAATGCGGATCACTTCATCGATGTTTAAGAAGGCAATCAACAAACCTTCTAACACATGCAAGCGATCCAACACTTTGTCTAAGCGGTGTTGCAAACGACGACGCACCGTGATGCGCCGGAATTCTAACCATTCGGTTAAAATTTCCCGTAAGTTCTTCACCCGTGGCCGCTGATCCAGGCCAAGGATATTCATGTTCACCCGGTAGGTTTTTTCCAAATCCGTGGTGGCGAACAAATGCTGCATTAACTGCTCAACGTCAATGCGATTGGAGCGCGGCACAATCACAATACGGGTTGGGTTTTCATGATCCGACTCGTCGCGCAAATCTGACACCATCGGTAACTTCTTGGCGTTCATCTGGGCAGCGATTTGCTCAAGAATCTTCGACCCCGACGCTTGATGTGGCAGCGCGCTGATCACCACATCGCCATCTTCAACACCATAAATAGCCCGCATGCGAATACTGCCACGGCCGGTCTCGTACATGGCTTGAATTTCGTGAGCTGGGGTGATGATCTCCGCTTCCGTTGGATAATCTGGGCCTTTCACGTATTGCAGTAAATCCAACACCGGCGCCGCTGGATTGTCTAACAAATGACAGGCAGCATCGGCCATTTCTCGCACATTGTGCGGTGGAATATCGGTGGCCATCCCCACCGCGATACCTGTAGTCCCGTTTAACAAAATGTGCGGTAACCGTGACGGTAGTACCTGCGGCTCATCTAAGGTGCCATCGAAGTTTGGCATCCAATCGACCGTACCCTGCCCTAATTCTTGCAGCAGAACTTCGGCAAATTTGGATAATTTGGCTTCGGTGTAACGCATCGCGGCGAAGGATTTAGGATCATCCGGCGCCCCCCAGTTACCTTGGCCATCCACTAACGGATAACGGTAGCTAAATGGCTGGGCCATTAATACCATGGCTTCGTAACAGGCGATGTCGCCATGCGGGTGGAATTTACCGAGCACGTCACCGACCGTACGGGCTGATTTTTTATATTTAGCTTGGTTGGACAACCCTAGCTCTGACATCGCATACACGATGCGACGCTGCACTGGCTTTAAACCATCGCCGATGTGCGGTAGAGCTCGGTCCATAATGACGTACATCGAATAATTGAGGTACGCTTCTTCAGTGAAGGCCCTGAGCGGTCGTTGTTCGACGCCATCGGCACTGATGATAATATCCGTCATACGCTTCCCGTGTTAGAGACTGCTTTGCTGCGACGCCATTGGCGCACCAGCAAACCAAAGAAGATCATGGAGGTGCAAGCAAATAAGCCTGTCCAAATCCACTGCATTTTTTTGTTGTGCTCTGCATCTTGTAACCGCAGCGCCTTTAATTCGAGATCTTTCTTCAACAATTCGTTTTGTGCTTCTTGCCGCTCGGCATCAAATCCTAAACGCATTTTTTGCACTTGCATGTCGCGTTTGTCATCTTGCAACTGCGCGTAGTTACTGAAAAATTCATCGAAGGTTTTGTAGGCTTTTTCGTAATCACCGGCATCGGCATACAGCTGAGCTTTCAGCCGCTGGAAATTCAAAGCATAGAATTTCTCAGACATGTTCTTTTGGGTGCCAAGCACTTCTTCGGCGACATTGACCTCTTGCAACGCCATGTTGGTTTGCTCCAGGGCCTTGTAAATTAACGCCTTTTCGAAGTGATGATCGGCTTTGTAATACACGGGTTCAATGTGCGACAAATACGCTTCGGCTTTTTCCATGTAACTAACCGCCGCGTCCAAACGCTTTAACTTGCGGCTACTGGTGGCAAGGCCAACATAGGCAAAATACATATCGACCGGGTCTTCTTCCAATAACGCGGCCTTCAGCATTTTGTCGAATAAATCGAGCGCTTGTTCAGGTTTGCCTTGGAAACTTAACGTGATGGCTAAGTTATACCAGGTCGATATTTTGTATTTTGCCCAGCCCAATTCATCAAAGAGCTTGTAGGAGGTTTCCAGCAACTTTTGGCCTTCGCCATCATCACTTAAGCTGATATAGGTCAGGCCAAGCTGCGCGTTGACCTGCGCTAGCATTTCTTTATCACCCAACTTAGTCGCCCGTTGGTAGGCGTCTTTGAGTAACACTAACGCTTCTTGGTCTTCCACAGCTTCGGTGCGCATGGCGGCTAAGTTTAACAAGCCTTGGATCATTAACTTTTCGTCATTGATCTGCTCTGCCAGTGCCATGCCTTTTTTGTAGTATTCGTTGGCTTGGGCAAATTCTTGTTGGGTTTCCAGCGCAAAGCCCATGCTGAATAACAATTCAACCCGAGTCGCATTTTTGGCATCTTGGGTCAGTGCCAAACCACGCTCCGCCGCCGACAATTGTTCGCGATGCCGGCTAAGCGACTCATAAATCATCGACAATTCGCTGAGGTACTTGGCCTGAATATCCACCGGCCAGTTGGCAAAGTCTGCTTCATGATCCAGCGCCAACTGCAACATGGCGTTGGTCTTGATGTTTTTTTGTTTTTCGATTTGCAACAGCCAATCAGGTACTTGGTTTGGCTGGGACACCCCCGTTGTCGCCGTGGTGACCGGAGCATCGGCTAGCACAGGCCACACCGTCAGGCTTAAACAGAGAGAGAACAGCAAAGGCGCGTGTAGTTTCATTGTTATAAATATTCATCCGTTGCGCATAAATCTGCGCGCCTAGACTAATCAGTTTCGGCGCAGGGTGCAAATCAAGCCAAGTTGGCTTTATCGCCTTTGGTTTCTAACCACTCTTTGCGATCGTTGGAACGTTTTTTCGCTAACAGCATATCCATGGTTTCAAGCGTCTGCTGCACATCATCGATGGTCAGTTGCACTAACCGACGCGTATTTGGGTCCATGGTGGTTTCACGCAGCTGCAATGGGTTCATTTCACCCAAGCCTTTAAAGCGCTGTACGTTGACTTTACCGCGTTTTTTCTCCGCTTCAAGCCGGTCCAAAATGCCGTTTTTCTCGTCTTCATCTAACGCGTAATACACGTCTTTACCAATATCGATACGGTACAGCGGCGGCATGGCAACATACACATGGCCTGCAGCAACCAGTGGGCGGAAATGCTGCATAAACAACGCACACAACAAGGTGGCGATGTGTAATCCATCCGAGTCGGCGTCGGCAAGAATACAAATTTTGCCATAACGCAGTTGCGACAAATCGGTTGAATTCGGGTCTAGGCCAATGGCCACGGAAATGTCGTGCACTTCTTGCGATGCCAAGATTTGCTCAGATTCCACTTCCCAAGTGTTCAGGATTTTACCGCGCAGTGGCATCACCGCTTGGATCTCGCGGTCGCGTGCTTGCTTGGCCGACCCACCGGCTGAGTCCCCTTCGACTAAAAACAATTCCGAGCGACTGACATCCGAACCGGAACAGTCCGCCAGCTTGCCTGGCAGCGCGGGGCCCGCGGTGACTTTCTTGCGGACAATTTTCTTTTCCGCCCGCAAGCGTTTTTGCGCGTTGGAAATACAAAACTCAGCTAAGGCTTGGGCGATATCGGTGTGTTCGTTTAACCACAAACTAAAACTATCTTTGACCACACCGGTGACAAAACTAGACGCTTGGCGACTGGATAAACGCTCTTTGGTTTGGCCGGCAAACTGCGGCTCTTGCATCTTCAGCGACAAGATATAAGCGCAGCGATCCCAGACATCTTCTGGCGTGAGCTTAATACCCCGTGGCAATAAGTTACGGAATTCGCAGAAATCACGTAGCGCTTCAAGCAACCCTTGGCGCAGACCATTGACGTGCGTGCCGCCTTGGGCTGTTGGGATCAAGTTGACATAACTTTCGGTGATCAGTTCGCCGCCTTCAGGCAGCCACAACACCGCCCAATCCACCGCTTCGGTCGATGCAGCAAAAGTGCCGACAAACGGCTGTTCTGGCAGCGCAATAAAACCACTGACGGACTCGGCTAAGTAATCGCGGATCCCCGCTTCATAACACCACTGGTAGCTTTGTTCGTTAACTTTGTCGTCGAATTTGATGGTAAGGCCAGGGCATAACACCGCTTTGGCTTTGAGCACATGCAGCAAGCGGCTAACCGAAAATTTGGGTGAATCAAAGTACTTGGCATCGGGCCAAAACCGCACGCGCGTGCCGGTATTGCGTTTACCAACAGTGCCGGTAATGGCTAATTCCGATACCTTATTGCCATGTTCAAACGCCATTTCGTAGACATTACCGTCGCGGCGCACCGCCACTTCGACTCGTGTCGACAAGGCGTTCACCACCGATATACCCACACCATGCAAACCACCGGAAAACTGATAGTTTTTATTGGAAAACTTACCACCGGCGTGCAAGCGACATAAAATCAGCTCAACACCACTCACCCCTTCTTCTGGGTGAATATCCACCGGCATACCGCGACCGTTATCAATGACTTCAATCGATTGATCCGCGTGCAAGGTGACATGCACGGTATCGGCGTGGCCGGCCAAGGCTTCGTCGACACTGTTGTCGATGACTTCTTGACTTAAATGGTTTGGACGGGTGGTGTCGGTGTACATGCCAGGGCGGCGCTGTACCGGTTCAAGCCCGGTCAGCACCTCAATGGAATCGGCGTTATAGCTTTGTTCTGTCATTGCGTATTCCGTATCGGCGGTGGCAAACCAGCGCAAATAGGCGCGCTGGTAAAAAAATGCTGTATCAAAAACCAGTGTTTTACGCTAATTGGCAAAAATTGACAATATCCCACAGCCGGCTTTGCAAGTTCTGATAAGCGTGATTGCCGCCTTCTTGCACATCCAGCTGACTGTCTGCATAAAACTGCAGCGCGTGACGATAATCTAACACCTCATCGCCCGTTTGTAATAACACCAAATAGTGCTTGGGATAGTGCAATTGGGTAGGCACCAAGGCTTCCAGATGCGGCAACTCGTCGGCCGTCACGTCATAGTGGGTCTGGCGCACCGGGTGATAATAGCGGCCGAGATGCTGGCGTAACAACAAATGTGGGTTCACGGCGGGGTTAATCAGCGCCGCGGGCACTTGATAACGCTCCGCCAAACAGGTCGCTAAAAAGCCGCCTAACGAGCTGCCAATCAATGCCACTGGCTTCGTTTGGTGACACAAGGCGGTTAACTCCTGCCAAGCTTCGCGTGGCGTATAAGGGATATCTGGCACATGCAAACTGACGTCTGGCAATTCACGGGCAAAAAACTCTTTGACTAACATGGCTTTATCGCTTTGCGAGGAACTGGCAAAGCCATGCAGGTAAATCACGTTGGGTTTCAACTCGTGTTCCTAATGGTTATTGATCGGACTCTGCGGCTAGCGCAATAAATTGGATCTGCACGGCGCCGTCATCTTTAAACTGGTAATAACAAGCTTGCGGCCCTGCATTGACAGAGACCCAATCGTTCACCGGCAAATACTGAATAGAACTGGCGGGACAGCCAACAATTTGCCAATTGGCTTGTTGCCGCACATAACCATGATGGCAATGGCCATGTGACAAGCCCTTGACCTGTGGTGATGCATCTAATATGCGATTCAAGGCATCGGCATCCTGTTGCCCCATGGTATCAATGATGCCACCAATCGGTTTGGGATGATGGTGGCAAAACAGCCAAACATGCGCTTGCTGGTGATTGGCCAAGGAACGGGCAAGCTGCTGTTGTCGAGCAGCATCAAAAGCACCAGCCGGCGTGCCACTGCACGTATCGAGCAGCAAGAAGGTCCAGTTGCTAGCCACGACGCTGTGTGCAAACACAAAGGGCGCTTGCGTAAACAGCTGCTGCATCAGCGACAAATCATCGTGATTGCCAGGCAATAGGTACACGGGGGCCGGCCAATCCTCAAGCAATTCGTGTAAGCGTTGGTAGGACGCAACACTGTGATCTTCGGATAAATCCCCCGTCAGCACCAACGGCAAAGGGGCCGCACGATAGGCATCCAACAGACGGGCGAGATGATTGTAAGGCTGTACACCCCGATACTGCGCGCTTTGCTCGGACAGCAAATGGCAATCACTGATTTGTAGTAAGGCTCGGCTGGGCCATTGCCAGCACACTTGTTGCTCTAACACGACATTTCATCCACAACAGACAGGTCCATCATGCTAACGCGAATTTGTCATGCTGTCTTGACCCGACACGTCAGCTGGCGACAACACCGCGCGTAAAGCGGTGGTGCGAAGTGGCGGTGTGCACGTCATGAATTGGCGAGTCAGGGCTTCGCAAAGCAGGGTTAATTCGGCACAAATTGAAAATCGGCACGACGACCGCGCCTGTGGCATAAAGACAACCAATCACGCAGCAACAAGTTGATTTGGCGCTTTTCATCCGGCTGTAACATCTCGGTGTTTGGGTAGTCGTACACGGCTTTAAAACGCCGAACTTTCTGACAAGCAATCACTTCCGCCAGTTGAGCGTCGTGATAAATACGGGCATCAAATTCAGGTCGTAACCAGCGCAAGGTATGCTCGGTTTGATGCTCGATACGCACCGTGGTGGTGAATTTACCCAGTTCAGTAATACGAATTTGATAGGTTTCAAACGGCGTGACCGCAATACTGACTAAAGCCCCCAGCTCGCGATGCGCCGGCAACAGTGGCATCAATTGCGCATAATTGCGCTCACACAGACTTAAAAAGTCTGGCACATACGGCTGATACACGCGTTTACGCGCCAAGTTCGGCATCACTGGGCTCCTGCAGCAACCTGGTTCCAACGTTGGCGAATGGTGTCGCCATGCAAAGATAACCATTGTAGTGCAATCACAGTGGCGGCGTTGTCAATCAGGCCCTCTGCCAATAACGTCAACGCATCTTCTCTTGGTATTAACTGCACACGAATATCTTCATGCTCTTCAGCAAGACCATAAATCCCTGGCACAACCTCGCCTATCACTTCCCCCAAAAACAAGTGAATACGCTCTGTGGTTCCCCCTGGACTACTCAAATAACTAAGCATCGGCTCAATACGGCCAAGCGTCAGACCCGCTTCTTCCTGTGCTTCTCGCCGCGCCACCTCTTCGGCCGACTCATCCGGGCCAAACATGCCTGCGACAGCCTCGAGTAACCATGGCGATGATTTGGTCGCCAGTGCGCCGAGTCGAAACTGCTCCACCAACACTAACTCATCAGTATCGGCCTTGTACGGCAGCACCACCGCAGCATGGCCTCGCTCAAACATTTCTCTTGTAACAGGCCCGCTCCATTGGCCATTATATAAGCGATGCCTAATTTTGTAGGTGTTGATGGTGAAAAAACCGCGGAAAGACGTGGTTTTATCGAGAATTTCAACATCTTGCTGTTGATACGTTGGATAATAATTAGACTTGATTTCAGCCATGACAGGACTCACATTCTGTTACACTTCGCGGCATAACTTTTACGCGATTGGTTCGACTAAGTGTACCTGAAGCTTGTATTATCCGATCATCTTTTGTTTTTCCATGGAACCTGGTCATGAAAAAAACTGTAATTAGTTCATTAGTCTGCGCAACATTGTTGGTATTAAGTGGTGCAGCATCTGCAGAAACATTGCAAAACGTGTATCAAACGGCCCTTAAAAAAGACCCTCAAGTATTAAAAGCCGCAGCACAACGTGATGCCGCGGCCGCTGCGATTGATATTCGCCGCGCACAATTTTTACCGAACATCAGCCTGAACTCCCGCGTAGGCAAAAGCCGCGAAGGTGTTTCTGATGCGATGTCATCCTGGGGCACTGGTTACAGCAATACCTTAACCATCAACCAAAGCATTTTTGATTGGGCTGATTGGGAAAACTTATCCAACGCCGAAAAACAAGCATTACAAGGCCAAACCAACTACAACGCCGAACTGCAGTACTTGATTGTCCGTGTATCTCAAGCATATTTTGACGTGCTGCGTGCATCGGATGATCTGACCTTTGTGGTCGCCGAAAAACGCGCGGTTGAACGTCAATTGGAACAAACCAAACAACGTTTTAATGTTGGTTTAACAGCCATTACCGATGTCCATGAAGCGCAAGCACAATTCGATAGCGTGGTGGCTCGTGAAATTTCCGCCACCAACGCGTTAGAAAATGCGCGGGAGTCGTTGCAGCAAATTACTGGCGAGTACTATTCCAACCTAAGCCCGCTCAACACCAACAAATTTAAAGCGACCACGCCTCAGCCAAGCGTCGCCAGTGAATGGGTTGGCATTGCTGAAAGCAACAACTTAGATCTGAAAGTGCGGCAATTGGCATTGGAAATCGCAGATAACAACATCGATATCGCGACATCTGGCCATTACCCAACGTTAAATCTTAACGCCACCAAAACCTTGTCTGACACCTCACACAGCCGTCAATTTAACCAAGACTCGGTCGGTATTAACCTCAATGTGCCTATTTATTCAGGTGGCGCAACCGAAGCCAATGCCGATGTGCAACGTGCAAACTATGTGTCGGCGGGTGAAGATTTAGAGTTGACCCATCGTGCGGTACTCAAACAAATTCGTGTCAGCTTCAACAACGTTGGCGCGTCTATCGCCTCAATCAAAGCGTTGGAGCAAGCCGTGGTGTCTGCTGAAAGTGCGTTAAAAGCGACCGAAGCCGGTTTTGAAGTCGGTACTCGTAACATCGTAGAAGTGTTAAATAGCACGCGTAACCTGTTTGAAGCACGCCGCAACTTATCAACAGCCCGTTATAACTACATCTTAGCGGTACTGTCGTTAAAACAAGCGGCCGGTACCTTGACCGAAGCTGACTTGAGTACAGTCAACGCCGCACTGGGTAACTAACCAATCACCCAAACGACACAGGGGCCTTGCGCCCCTGTTTTGTTTCGGGCTTCTCAGACCAGTTAACGCTGTCTAATTCATGGTTTTTCGCTAAAATAGCCCGCTTTGTCGTCTTGAGGACTTTGCTTTGATTAAAGCGCCAACCTTTGAACTTCGTTTTTTACACCCTCGATTCTGGTTGTTATGGTTTGGCTTAGCCATCGCTTATGTGATCAGCTGGTTGCCCTACCCTGCATTAATGGCGCTTGGTCGCGGTTTAGGCCGTTTAACTTTCAAAGTGTTGAAATCACGCAAAAAAGTCGCTCAACGTAACCTCGAGCTATGTTTCCCAGACATGTCAGAGCAAGAGCGTCAGCAACTGCTTTGGAAAAACGCCGAGGAAACCGGTTGCGCCGCCATTGAAACCATCATTGCCTGGTGGTGGCCGGATTGGCGTTATCGGCCATTGGCCAAATTTGTCGGGTATGAACACATCGCAGCCGCTCGAGCACAAGGCAAAGGCGTGTTATTACTGGCCTCTCACATGTTGCATCTAGAAACCGCCGGACGGACCTTTGGCTTTACTCACCCAAGCGTGGGTTTCTATCGGCCGCATAACAACCCCATTATGGAATATTTCATGTATCACGGCCGCAGCCGCAGCAACAAGTACATGATTGGCAAACGCGATGTCAAAGGTCTGATCCAAGCGCTCAACGAAGGCGAAGTGTGTTTTTATCTACCCGACCAAGACTATGGCCGCAATCGCGCCGAGTTTGTGCCATTTTTTGCCGTACCAGAAACCGCTACCACCACAGGCACCTTGCTATTTGCCAATGCCGCCAATTGTGTCGTCATTCCGATTTACAGCAGCCGCTTACCCAATAATCAAGGTTACCAAATTGAAGCCTTGCCAGGTTGGTATGACTTCCCAACCGGCGATAACAAAGCCGATGTCACACGCGTCAACCAATGGGTAGAAGCCGCTATTTTGAAGCATCCTGAGCAATACATGTGGTTGCACCGTCGTTTTAAAACTCGCCCCGATGAGAACAGCCCGTCTTTGTACCGATAAATATCTTGTTTGCAGCGAGCACCACTCGCGCTGTTTACAAATCAGCAAAGCCTTGGGTAGTATTCAGTGACTACGTTGCTACCAAGGGTTTTGTATGGGATTTTGGATCAAACATATCATCGCTGCTGTCGCTTTGTTGATCTTGGCGTTTGTGATCTTGGTGCATCCAGAATGGATTGGCATGGTGGCGGGTTCCTCATCCACAGCTGAGCAACCCAAAACCGAGGTCGCCCGCTCCAGTGCAGCGCAAAAATTCACGACTTTTTACGAGCAACTGCGTTATTCATTGGATAGCGGCAATCAAAGCTCCAAAGATTATATCGTGACCCTGCCAGACACCAGCAAAGACTTGCAACAGTCGTTAACGGCGCGCACCGATGCAGTACCGGCATTACCCGTCGATTGGAAAAGCAAGCAGGTCAATCGCAAATTCAGCGAAGGCAGTAAAGTGCGTGAACAGATGATGGCGTATGCGGACATCGAAGGGATCAAACTGTATTGGACGCTGCCACGTGATTACATCGTCAAACATTATTTTGAAAGCGATGCGGATTATTTAACCACGCTGCGTGATGTGGTGACCGCCATCTCAGGTGATTTTGAAAGCCCCGTCGGCGTGTATTTTTGTCCAAAAGAACGTGCCGCCGTTGTCACAGACAAACTGAATGAACATTTGGCGGTCAATTGCCAGCAGCTCAATGCTGAAGTCAAGGTGAAGAAAAAATAAGCAGCGCGAATGGGCTGGGATAACCAGCCCATTGCCCCCGTCATGCGGGGGCTGATGGTGTACCAAACACCTGTTGCCAACACCGTTCAACCGCAAGCACCGCCTGTTGTACATCCAGCTCCGCCGAGTTATCGGCTGGCTGCAAGGTGTGGCGATGGCTCACACCGCGCAGTTGCTGATACGCCTGCTGCAGTTGCTGTGCCTGTGTCAGGTCAAGCAGACCACTACTGGCCGCTGCATCCAAAATGCGGATGTTGTCGGGATATTCATACAGTGCCGGGTACACTTCACCGTACGCTAGCACCAGGTACTGGCTTATAAATTCTAAATCCACCACCCCACCGCTGCGATGTTTTATCTCTTGGCTTTGCACGCCATGATGATCACGTAATTTTTGCCGCATCGCCGTGACATCCACTTTTAACGCGGCAATGTCTCTGCTCTTACCCAATACCGCGCTACGAATGCGCATGAACTCGGCGCGGATCGGATCATCACCATAAATCAGCCGCGTGCGCACCAGCGCTTGATGTTCCCAAGTCCATGCTTCATGTTGCAGATAATCATCATAGGTGTGGGTATGCACGGTCAACAATCCGGCACTGCCTGAGGGGCGAAGCCGGGTGTCAACGTCGTACAACACGCCGCTGGCAGTCCGCGTGGTAAAGATGTGCAAAATACGCTGCACTAACTTTAAGTAAAACTGCCGGGAATCGATACTACGCTCACCGCTGGTTGGCGCTAACGAGTCACATTGATGAATAAACACCAAATCCAAATCTGAGCCGTAACCAAGCTCTAAGCCGCCAAGTTTACCGTAAGCAATGACACCGAATTTTTTGTCCGAACCAGGCCCTGTGCCTTCGGGATAGCCGTATTTATCCACCATTTGTTGCCATGCGATCTCCACAACTTTGGCAACCAACGCCTCGGCTAACCACGTTAAATGGTCGGACACTTTCATCAAGGGTAAGATACCGGTGATATCGGCCGCGGCAATTCGCAGTTGTTGCGCCTGTTTGTATTGACGCAGACTTTCCATCACGAGTTCTAAATCATCGTCTGGCACTCGTAACATCTGCACACGCAGCCGGTCTTGATAATCCGCCACGGTTGCCACCCGATACAGCTGCTCGGGGTCAATCAGCTCATCGAGCAGCATCGGATATCGCGCTAAATGCTCGCTGAGCCAACCACTGCGACCACACAACTTGACCAATTGCTGCAGCGCCGGCGGATTTTCAAACAACAGTTCCAAATACGCGGTGCGGCTGACGATTTGCCGAAACACCGCCAGAACGCGTTTTAAGACTTCGCTGCCGACTTGCTCGCGCTCGACAAAACATAACAATAACGGCACCAACTTGGCCAACAAATCACGGCCGCGCGGGCCCATACTGCGTTTTTGGCAATCGTGCCGGAATTGCTGTAGCTGCGCGACCAAAATCTCGGCATCCGCAGCTGACAACCAATCCAAATGCTCTGCTAATTCAGCGGCTTGCTGCTCGCTGTCCCATAACAGCCGTCCCAAAGACAACTCTTTTTGGTCGTTTTGCTCTTCGGCGGCAATCACCAAGCGAAATTGCTGATGAATACGTTGCATGGCCGAGACGATCTTGTGTTGTAGCACCGACCAATCTGCCGCGCCTAATGCAAACGCCAACCGTTGGCGTGACAAGGTGTCGCTTGGTAACGTCTGGGTTTGCTGATCATCAATGCCTTGCAGATGATGCTCCACTTTACGAAGCAGCAAATAATCATGCTCAAGGCCTGTCGCAACGTCCTGTTCTAGCAAACCTTCTTGCACCAACGCTTGAAACGCGGCAAAGATCGATGGTTTTTGCAACGCCGGAATTCGCCCGCCACGGATCAATTGCAAGGTTTGAATCACAAATTCGACTTCGCGAATGCCACCCGCCCCCAGTTTGATATTGTCAACGCGATTGCGGCGGCGGTTCTCTTGCTCAATTAATTGCTTCATGCGGCGCAGTGATTCAATGGCCGAGAAATCGATGTAACGACGGTAGACAAAGGGCCGCAGCATGCTGTTGAGTTCAGCGCTGTAATGGCCATCTGGGTTCAGCACCCGCGCCTTGAGCATTGCATAGCGTTCCCAATCGCGGCCTTGCTCTTGGTAATACTCCTCAAACGCAGCAAAGCTAATCACCAAGGGGCCGCTATCGCCAAACGGCCGCAGACGCATATCCACCCGATAAACAAAACCATCGGCGGTATTTTGATTCAGCAGCTGGATCAGCTTTTGCCCAAGCTTGGTGTAGAACTGCGAGTTTTCGGTGCTGCGCCGACCGCCGGCAGTGTCGCCATTTTTTGGATAAATAAAAATCAGGTCGATGTCGGAGGAAAAATTCAGCTCGCCACCGCCAAGTTTTCCCATGCCAAGCACCAGCAGCGGCATCGGTGTACCATCGCTATCCAGCGGTGCCCCCCATTGCGCGGTCAGTTCCTGCCACGCCCAGTGATACGCCGCATTGATAGTCTCATCTGCCAAGGCTGAAACCTGAGCAAGCGAGGTGTCAATGTCTTGCTGGCGCAACAGGTCATCCGCCAAAATTTGGCACAACACCGCATTGCGGTAGCGGCGCAGCGCGCGCATCGCTTCGGCTTCTGACAAGCCAGACAACGACAATGACGGACGTTGCGCACTATGCCCCGTTAAAAAACTAGGCAGTAACTGCGGCTGTTGACGTAAGGTGCGCATCGCAAAAGGACTGCTGATCGCAAGCGCTGACAATGCCTCAAGCGTGGTCTCATCCAACTGCAAATCGGCTTGCAATACCGCAAGCTCATGCGCAAGTTCATCATTGGGCACCCCTTTCGCTTGCAGCAACGCCTGAATTGCTGCGCGTCCATCGTCTGACATAAACAACTTCCTACAGTGTTAATTGGGCTTGGGTGTACGCTAACAACCAATGTTGCCGCGCCGCAAGGTCAGCATCTGCAGCCAGGGCAGCGAGCTGTTGACGCAACGGCTCAGCCAACTGGGCATCGGATAGAAGCCGTTGGCGTGCGACCTGCCAGTCGCGAAGCAAGCTATCTATCGCCCCCGAGCGTTCAGCCAACAGTTGATTGGTTAATAGTACTTTTACCAGCTCGGCGCTGCTGCTGGCTTGCGATACATCAAGCCATTGCAGTGGTTGTTGCTGTGCCAAGCGATAACCACGTTCCGCCTTGGATTGAAAACCAGCCAACAGTGGTAAAGTTGCCAGCAGCTCGTGCGCCACCACAAACAAATGATGTGGCGCGCCATCGATAAGCTCTAATTCAATCTCAGCAATCGCTTCGGTCTGGCCATTGGCGATCACCTCACCGAGGTCCAGCACTAGCTCAATCTGACTACCCTCACGGTCTATCAGCGCTTTGCGCCGCTGAAAATCGGTACGAAACACTTCGACTAATTGGCGTTGTAACAGACTTACATCGGTGTCTTGCGGCCAAATATCAGGCGGAAAATCCGCTAACTGTGGCACGACACCCTGACATGGCACATTGTATTCAGGGCGCACATGCATCGCACCTTGCTGCTGGCCCGATAATTTGATGGTTTGTTCAAAACGGTTATGTTTTTGCCGAGTCCGTAAGCCGCAGTCATGACGGCGAAACCAGTGATCTGCCGTTTCAAAATAGGCGTTGAGTAACGCCACCGGCTCGCCAAGCGTCGCGCCTAGACGCTGAACAAAGGCTGCCAAGGCCGCGATAGTGTGTTGGGGCTGCTTCGTTGCTAACAACAGTTTTAATTCGATTTCTAACGCCATCAGATTTTATTCTCAGTGCTTTTTCTAAAATGGGTGCCTTTATCCAGCCATCCCCCTAACGCCAAGTGTACAGGGCGAACGAGGTACATGCCGAACCTTAGAAGATACGCCCTTGAGCAGCAAGTCTTTTTACTTGTCAAACCCACCTCGACTCCCTATGATCCATGCATTATTCAGGCTTTAGGGTGTAGGTGCGATATGTCTCAGTTTGTTCGTTGTTTAGTGGCTGCCAGTGTGCTGGTTGGGTTTTCTTCGGCTGCGCAACAAGCGCCGCAAACGACCACAACCCCAGCTTCACAAGTGGCAAGCACGCCAACAACGACACCCGCAGCCACCGAAAAACCGGGGTTTATTGTCGATACACTGTCGACCGCCCTGCGCTCAGGCCCAGGTAACGAATACAGAACGATTTCCAGCATTCGCTCAGGCGAGGCTGTGAGCGTGATTGGCGACAACCCGGCCAACGGTTTTTTAAAGATCCGTGATGCACAAGGCAACGAAGGCTGGTTAGCCGGCGACTACGTCACCTTTACCGCCAGCCCGAAAGCCAATTTAGAAGCATTGAAACAACAACTTAGCCAACAAGAAATGATGGTGGCGCAGTTTGATCAAGAACGCCAACAACTGCAAGCCGCAGTGACGAAAGCAGAAACCGAGCGGGATGAAGCGGTCAAAACGGCCGAATTGGCGAAAAAAACTGCCGAGCAACTGACGGCCCGTTTGGCTGAAGAAAACCCAGAATTACTCAACAATAAAATGGTGATTGGCGGCGGCATTTTAGGCGCAGGGATTTTGTTTGGCTTGATTTTGCCGGCCATTATGCCGCGTCGTCGTCGTAACGACCGTTGGATGTAAATCACAGCTTGTTGTCGCCGGACTGACCGCAGTCAACTGTGTACGACAACCGACAATACACAAAGGGAGCCTTGGCTCCCTTTGTTTTTGCCACACAATTCGACGGTTCGGTTTGATCTTACGCCGCCTTTAACACTGGCGTTTGGGTGGTTGATGTGGCCGCTTGTTTCGCCACTTCGAGGCGCCAGCGGCGCTCCAGCATTGGAATGCTAAAGGCGTAACAGCCAACCACAATCAGCGGTTGTAACCAAAAACTTTCTTGCGGTGCCAACATATAAGCAGCGGTGCAGGCTGCGGTACGAACAATCGCATGCACAATCGCCACCGGCGCGCCGACGATGGCGCCATATACCAACCACATCAACCCCGTTTGCACCGCCACCGCAAATGGCAAAGCCAGGTAATTTTCTAAGAAAAACGGAATGGTCACGGCATACACCAAAAATGCCATGCCGACGGCCGATAAAAACAAGGTTTCAAAGAAATTGCGCTCGGCTTTCTTTTTAAAACTGATGTTTTCGCCAGTCAGGCGAGAAACTGCCATCGCAATATAGACAATCGACCCAGTGCCAATAAACACCGCCATCACTTGTTGATACGGTGTCAGCACGAATGACAATACGCCAATCAGGGCCCACACCAGCATGCCCGACAGCGGCATAGCCAAGCCACGTTGGGCGCGGAATTCTTGTAATTGTTGGTCAAGTGTTTTCATGGTCCAGCTCCTTTGTGTTGATAGAGCCAGTATGGCAGCGAGCCGCTCAGTGCGGCAGTGAGGTTTGTCACTGATGGGGGTGACATTTGTCATTGGTTTTTTTTGGATCGCACGCTGAGTTTCGGAATTAGTTTTAATTTGATTTTCGCCTGCGCGGCGAGCGCGTTTGCCTGCCGCAGGAATGGTCTCGCACGCTGGTTTTGTTTTTTCCAAATCTTTTTCGCCTTTGCGGCGAGCGTTTTAAAAGCTTTCGGCGTTGCCGAGGTACTTTCTTTGCTGGCCGCAGGTTTGGGGTCGCACGCTGGTTTTTGATAGCGTTTTTAAATGATTTTCGCCTGGGCGGCGAGCGTGTTTGCCTGCCGCAGGAATGGTCTCGCACGCTGGTTTTGTTTTTTCCAAATCTATTTCGCCTTTGCGGCGAGCGTTTTAAAGGCTTTCGGCGTTGCCGAGGTACTTTCTTTGCTGGCAAAGAAAGTACCCAAAGAAACCAGCCCCGGGATCGCTCGAAAGCCCGCTAAAAAATTCGCTCGCCAAGGCGCCGTCATAACTCGCACCGCGCTACCGTCGCGGTGCTCAAACATATGCCGGCTTAAAACCTTGGC